>JAABUM010000176.1_pt1 | contig 132143 bp, 116 predicted proteins | sample 5559161 | NCBI WGS metagenome assembly JAABUM01 (sample SAMN10711868, study PRJNA513369) | rock metagenome | isolation source: Antarctica rocks | place: Antarctica: Victoria Land, Siegfried Peak nord
TTTTGGACGAATGGTATGAGACGGAGGATCGGCTTGACATGCTGTTCGTGGTTGGTGCGGCGCGCTTCTTGAGGCTAGGTCCGAATGTCCGGAAATAAACCGCTGCCAGCACGACCTCCCGCCTAAGCTTTACCATGACTGCCTCTTGAAACCGTCTTCAATGGCTTGCCGCTAGGTCCCGTGAACATACAGATAATCACTCCCGCTCACCCCGTCGTGTCCAAACACCGTTGCCAGCCGTCCATTCGTAAGGTCCGTTTGGCTGAACCCCGCAAGCGTGATCGAGGCAGTCGGCTTACCCGCTGCCGTCGCATGCAGCGTCAGACCCGTGTAGCCAGCCGCGCCGCCGTTGTCAGTCCAGACCAACGTGTTCGTGCTGGGCGAGATGTCCCACATGGTCGCCGCATCGCCGCTGTGGAACCCGCCCACGGTGTCCCAGACGTCGGACCTAACCCCGCACGCATCCACATAGAACGTGTCAGCGCCAGAACCGCCGGTCAGGAAGTTCGATCCAGTGCCGCCATCCGCCACGTTCGTGCCGCTCGACAGTGCGATGCCGTCATTGCCCGATCCGGTGTGGACGAACAGGCTCGGCGCGTTGGCCGAAATGTTCAGGCTGTCGGGCGTGAGATCGATCAGCTCCGTCTGCACGCCGGACACAGGACCTGCGTATGCATGCGAGAATGTATTGGGAACAACACTGTTCGTCGTGGTGTCGGAAATCGTCGCGACCATGACAGGCGGCTTGGCGTCGTCCTCGGCAACCCACGCCTTAAGCTGCGCAACATCATCTTCGGTCATGCGTGTGAAAAAGCCGGTGCCATCGGGAAGCCCTGAACTGACGAGCCCCACAACCTGCGGGTTGCCATCCGCGCCCGATATCCATACCGGGCCGCCGCTGCTGCCTGGGCCGAGGGTCTTGCCGTTGAGCAGGCCGGGGTAGACCGTGTTCAGCGTGACGTTTTCTGCGACATCGACGCGTCCATCGCCAACCCTGGCAGGATAGCCGCTGACGGTCACGCCGCCGCCGATAAAGCTGCCGGTGCCAAGCGCCCAAGGCGTGACGCCGATGACCGGTGCGCTAAGATGGATGAGAGCGAAGTCCTCCTGCGAGTCCAGCAGCGTGATGCTGCCGTCATTGGCAAGCTTACTGTAGTGTGTTGCGGTGCCGCTAAAATGGCCATAGGGGGCCAGACCGCCAACATCGGCTTTCGGCACGACGTCGATGTTGGTAGCAACGCCATCACCGGGCTTGCTCTGGTAGACGACATGGGCCGCTGTCAGAACCTCGTCGGGCGAGATCAGGACGCCGGAACCCTGCCAGAAGGATAAGCCGGTCTGGTCGGTGATGCGTACGATTGCATCTAATTTCGGGTCGGGTGGGGGGAACGCGTCGGGTGGTTGGTTGGGCATGGTTTAGCCTCTCAGTAGCCGGCCAGTCATTACGCGATGCAGTTGAAGTTCTGACACTTCAACGCAGCTAGCTTTGTCTTGGCAACCCCCTTGTTGCTAGTTCTTGCTGTATAGCGCTGTAAGAGGACGGAATACTGATCCTGAACGCAGTGCATAACGGAGGATGTTATAGGCCAGATACAGCTCAGGACTTCGCTACTTTTCTCAGGCGCGCGAACTTCTATGTCAGGTCTTATCGCCAGGAACCCTCGACGCCGCAGGTCTTCGCCTTGTGTGGGCACGGCAGAAGTCACATGGGTCGTGGTCAAAGCGATTCGGTATTATGAGGTTTGTTTGCGCAGGCACATTGCATTCGGTGTGCCGGCGTTTGATGCATGAGGTTACAAGGGTCTCACGCCGGGCGTTCTCGCTGCTGCAGAAATTGCGGCAGTCCATGGTGTCGCCCGTGTGCATTCAGGGTGCCGCACTGAGGGCTGAAAGGGCAGGACAGGGGTGGGTGGCGGTATGTAGCCGGTGGCGGGCTATAGAGGCCGGCAAGTATAACGCCGGCCGACACTGGCACTAATGTTCTCCGTACGTCTCTCGCTGCCATCCCGGTCGTAGCGTCGTCGTCAGCCCTGGTCATGGATCACGTCCATGTTCGGGGTCAGGCCTGCGCCGGGTGCTCACCACCCGCCCAGCCGCCTTGGTACCCGGATGTCCGCCGGGCGCGGATCGTCAGCCAGCCCGCAATCTTACGAGCTTGCTCGCCGGCCGGGCGTAGGGTTGGGCGCAGAACGTGGCCCATGCCGTCATCATGTCGCGCCGCTTGTCGAACAGGTCGCCGCGTCGATAAGCAGCCTCCACCTTGTCCCCGACCATGTGCGCCAGTGCGGCCTCGGACAGCTCACCCGGATAGCTTGTCAACTCGGACGCCCAATCCTTGAAGCAGGACCGGAAGCCGTGAACCGTCAGGTCACCACGCTTCATGCGCCGCAGCACCGCCGTCATGGTCATGTTGGACAGGCCCCTACTGGGCACCGTGCCGGGGAACACGAACGCATCCGGGGCGTCGATCAGCCGCAGCGCCGTCACGTCCGCCAGGATCGCCAGCGCAGCCGGGGCGAGGGGAACACGGTGCTCGCGCTTGGCCTTCATGCGGGCAGCGGGCACGGTCCAGGTTGCGGCGGCCATGTCGATTTCAGACCACCGCGCGCCCAGCACGTCGCCGGACCTCGCAGTCGTAAGAATGGTGAAGGCCAGGGCCCGGGCGCCCATGCCAGGCTGGCCTTGCAGCGCCGCCATGAAAGCTCCCACGTCCTGCCAGGGCAGCGCAGCATGATGCTGCACGGGTGCTACCTGCCCCCGTGCCGGCAGCGCATTGGACAGGTGCCCGCGCCACCGGGCGGGATTGTCCCCGGCCCGCAATCCTGTCGCCTTCGCATAGTCCAGCACCGCCTCGATCCGGCCGCGCACGCGCGCCGCCGTTTCTGGCTTGGTAGTCCAGATGGGCTGCAGCGCCGCCAGGACATGCTCGGTCGCCACGTCCGCAACCGGCAGATCCCCCATGTGCGGATAGGCGTAGGCTGCCAGGGTGCTGCCCCATTGGGCGCCGTGTTTCGCGTTTTTCCAGCCAGCCTTGTTGCCGACCATGAACCGATCGGCGGCTTCCCGGAACGTGGTTCCCCTAATCGCCGCTTGCTGGGCGGCCGCCTTCGAAGCGGCTTGCTCGGCATCACGTTGGGCGAGAGGGTCGGTCCCGGACCGAACTAGCCGATGCAGGTCGCCAGCCCTTTGCCGCGCCTCTATAAGGGGGACGGCGCCGGGTTCAGCACCCGCGCGGCCGAGCCCCATCTCGCGGGTCCGGCCGGCCATGGTGTAGCGAAATATCCAAAACCGCGATCCCGTATCCCGCACGAACAGCCGCAGCCCATTGCCGTCCATGTACTGCCCGGGGCCGGCCTTGCTCACCTTCGCGGCCGTCAACCCAGCGGCTTTCTTCGGCATCGTGCGAACCCCTCAGCGTCCCCCTATCGTATGGGGGAACGGGAGCGGACACAAGCGGATGCCCATGGACCAATGAACGGCCGGAAACGCAGCAATACCTTGGCTTTTTCGAGGTTTGCCGGGTGACCGTGGACGGGTACGGATAAGGGGATGGCGGATGGGGTGGGATTCGAACCCACGGAACGCTTGCACGCTCGGCGGTTTTCAAGACCGCTGCCTTAAACCGCTCGGCCACCCATCCATCGCCGTTTCCCTACACGCGACACCATGCCCGCGGCAAGTCCGGGCGGGGTTTCCCGTCGGGTGTGTTGCCGGTAGCCTAGGCGCACATACCGTCACAGGACACAGCATGTCGCTTTCAAGAACCGCGATCGGGCTCACGGCGATGTTGCTGGTCACGATGCCTGCACGTGCAGAGCCGCCGCAGGACCCTAAGGGCATCTTCACGTTCCAAGTCGAGAACGACGCCGTCTCGACGTTCAAAGGCACCTCCGACCAATACTATACCAGCGGCCTCCGGCTCGGATACACCTCCGGCACCAATGCAATCCCGGACTTCCTAGCCGGGTTCGGCCGCGCCGTCTGGGGTGACGGCGTGCAGCGGATCAGCATCGACATCAGCCAGTCCATCTTCACCCCGCGCAACACCCAGCTCAGCCAACCCGACCCGCGGGACCGGCCCTATGCGGGCTACCTGAACGCGACGCTCGGCCTGCTGCACGACACCGACGAGACCCGTAGCCTGCTGGCGGTGAGCCTGGGCGTGGTCGGGCCGGCGGCGCTGGGTCGCGTGGTGCAGAACGGCTTCCATGATATCATCGGCGACACCCCCAACCGCGGCTGGTCCTCGCAGTTGCGGGACGAACCGGCGATCGAGCTGCTGGCCGAACGGACGTTCCGCCTGCCGATCACCCGGTTCTACGGCCTGGAGACCGACGCGCTGCCGGCGCTTACGGCCGGGGTCGGCACGGTGCGGGACTATGTCCAGGCCGGAGTGAGCTTCCGGGTTGGGCAGGGGCTGAACAGCGACTTCGGCGTTCCGCGCATTCGGCCAGGACTGAGCGGATCGGACGCCTACACCCCCAACCGCCCGTTCGCCTGGTATGTGTTCGCCGGCGCCGACGGCCAGGAAGTCGCGCGTGACGTGTTCCTCGACGGCAGCACGTTCCGGGGCCGCAGTCTGTCAGTGGACAAACGGCCCTATTTGGGTGAGCTGCAACTCGGCCTCGCCGCCATGTTTTACGGCGTCCGGCTGACCTACACGCAAACCTGGCAGACGGAGTCTTTCAAAGGGCAGAAGAGCGGCCTGTTCAATTTCGGTTCGCTGGCGCTCTCGGCCCGGTTCTAAATGCCTTTCCTCAGCCGGCCGTTTCCGGCACCAGCTCAGGCGTGACACCCTCGGCCGTGCCGACTTCGGTATCTGTCAGCATGCGCCAGGTGCCTTGCACCAGGATCTCGCAGGGACGGAACCGCGCCTTGTAGGCCATCTTGCGACTCTCCGGCACCCAATAACCCAGGTAAACATAGGGCAGGCCCTCGGCCCGGGCGCGTTCAATCAGCCATAGGATCGCGTAGGTGCCGAGCGACTGGCGCTCCAGTTCCGGAGCAAAAAAGCTATAAACTGCCGAAAGCCCGTCTCCGAGCCGGTCGGTCAGGCAGCCGCCGATCAGGCGGTCGCCGGCACCGCGGAACTCGATGATCTTGGTCTCGATCGGCGTGTCCTCGATCATGGCGCGGTAGTCGTAGAAACTCATCGTCGCCATATCGCCGTCGCTATGCCGAACCTGCTGATAACGCTGAAAAAGCTGGAACTGCTCAGCCGTGGCGCGGGCGGGCACACTGAAACCCTCGACGCCTGCGTTGGCGCGGTCGATGCGCCGCAGGCCACGATCAGGTAAGAAGGTCGCGACAGGGATGCGGATCGGCACGCAGGCCTGACAGGACGGACAAACCGGCGCATAGGCGATGTTGTGACTGCGGCGGAATCCGGCACGCGACAGCCGGTCGTGCAAATGGTCCGCGTCTGGTCCGGTGATCTCGGTGACGACCTTGCGCTCCGTCCGCCCCGAAACGTAGGGACAGGGTAGCGGGGCCGTCGTGTAGAAGAACTGCGGTCGGCGTGGCGGCTTGTAGGTCATGCGTAAGGGGATCCCCGTTGCATGGTCGCGAAACCGGCGGTCGCGGTCAATGTACGGTTCAGGGCGCCGCCGCGCACGACCACTAGACCGGAAACCAAGTCGTGCAGCGTCCGGTGGCGGCTCGTAACCAGCGCCGCCGCGAGCCAAATCACCCCAGCGCCAAGTGTCAGCCAAAGCCCGGCGGTAAACAGGATCGCCTGCAGCAGCGACGGCTGGCCCAAGTCCTGGTTGCGTCGCACCGCCAGGTCCATCAGGACCTGGCCCGGCGTGGCGCTGCGTCCGCTGGCGACGAACAGGACATGATACAGCAGCGGCACGATCGGCAGCAGGCCAAGCAGCGGGAACCCTAGCCCAAACGTCAGCAGCCCAAATCCGACCAGGATAATCCACAGCACTGCGACGACGCCGCCCACCAGCAATAGGTCGAACAGCCAAGCCCAGACCCGGCGGAACATAACGCCTTCGGTCAACCCGGCATCAAGGGTGTCGTCGGTCAGGCCAGCGGTCATGGGGTCAATCCTATGCTGTCGGCCACGGTTGGATTGGGGCCGAGCCGAATGCCGGCACCGTCCCGCCAGCGCGTCATCAACGAGGTCGCCAGGCGGCGGAATGGATGCCCGGACTGCCCAGGGGTGAGCGCAAACAGGCTTTGGTCGAGGTCTTGCAAGTCATACACTCCGCGATACCCGGCGCCGTGCACCGACGCCCAACCATTCACGCGCATGCCGCCGCGATATACTGTCGTATCATCGCCGGGCTGTGCGATATACGACGTAGTGAGTCGGCCGAGTACGGGCAACGTTCCAAGCAGTGGATGCGCGAAAATAGCCCGGTGCACGCCGCCCCACAGCCAATCATTCGACGTCGGACCCTGCGCGGCGGCGATGCCGGCCAGGGCAGCTTGCAGCGATCGGGACAGCAGCGGCCGGCAGTCGCCGCCGCACCAGGGGACGCCCGCCGGGGATAGCGCCCGCGCCACAACGTCATAAGGCGCGCCCGCCGCACTGGCCGACACGCCGGTGCGTTCGAGCACCGCCGCCTCGAACTGCCGCATCCACGCGTTGAAGATGAGCGGCTGCGTTAGATCGGTCTGCATGGCGCCATGCCAATCCGACAGCGACGCAAGAGCGTTTTTGGACGCCTCGTCGACCGGATGCGTGGCCAGCAAAGTCGGCAGGATTTGAACGGCGAAGCTGCTGGTCGCGTCCACCTGCATGGCTGCGAAGCTGGCTGGAGTATAGGCATTGGCGGCATCCAGCATCTGGCGAATCCGCCGCGCGCGCCAGTCACCAAACCAATCGGCCCCCATGAACACCGGGAAATCCGGCCCGGCTACGCGCTCATTGGCGTTTACCAGCCGGCCGCTGGCGGGTCCAACAATCCGGGGCAGCGAGGCGCCGCCGGCGAAGCCCGTCCAGTCATGCGCGCCGTCCGCGCCGTCCACCGGCAGGCTCCCGTCGCCGGCACGGCGGATCGGCACGCGGCCGGTGGTGAACTGCCCGATTTCCGCTAGGTCCGCCACCAGCAGATTCTGCACGGGGGCGGCGATCATCTCGGACGCACGCCCAGCCTCGGTTACGTCAGTGGCACGGTTCAGCGCCAGCAGGCCAGCGGCGGCGCTGTCGCCGGGTGCCAGATTGGCCATTGCAACGGCCAGCACCGGACCGCCTGGCGCGTCGAGGTCGCTCAGCACCGGACCATGCCGCGTTTCTCGCAGCGTCAGCAGGTCATGCGCAGCGCCGCGGACGCGGATGCGCTCCGTGCGCTGGTCGAACGGCTCGGGACCGTCCGGCGTCTCGTAGCGGCCGTCTGGGCGGACCGTCTCGATGAATACATCCTGGGTGTCCGCGCCGGTTGTGGTGAATGTCCAGGCGATATGGCCGTTGTGCCCCATGACAAGGAACGGCACACCAGGCGCTGTGGCACCAGCCAGCACGCCGCCGGCGGTCTCGATCCGCGCCAGATACCAGATGCCGGGCAGGCCGAAGGCGAGGTGCGGGTCACCCGCCAGCAGCGGCTTGCCGGATGCCGTCTTCGTGCCGTCCACCGCCCACTCGTTGCTGGCGGAACTCGGCAGGGTGAACGGCTCCGGGAAGTCCGGCACCGCCGCCGCCAGGCGTGTCCCCGCGGCAGCCAGGTCCGGCAGCAGGCGCGCATCCGGCCGCGGTGTGCCGTCCTGCGGCGGCCACAGCTCCCGCAGGCGGTCGGCTGGGAGCTTGGCCTGCAGCGCGGCGCGGGCCAGCTCGGACCGCCAGTTGCCCGATAGATAAAGGCCCATCGTCTTGCCCCACAGCAGGCTGTCGACCGCGGTCCAGGGCTCCGGCGCCCCAAGCGGAATGAACTCCGGCGCCGCGAACCGGCCGCGCGCGGCAACCCAGGCGTTCACCCCGCGCGCATAGGCGTCGAGCATCGCCCGTGTCTCGGCGTCGAGGGCCACGAGGTCGGCCATCGCCCGCATGCGCAGTCCGAGCACGCGCATGGTGCGGTCCAGCCTCAGCGTCACGCTCCCGGCGATTTCGGACAGGCGTCCGGACGCTGCACGGCGCATCAGATCCATCTGAAACATGCGGTCGCGGGCGTGCATGAAGCCGAGCGCCGCCGCGGCGTCGAGCTCCGACCGGGCCGTGATGAGCGGGATGCCATCCGCGTCCAGGCTGATCGCGACCGGCGCGGCTAGGCCCGGTATCCGCGCTTGCATGGCGGACGGCGGCAACGACTCCCAAAATAGCATCGCCAGGATGGCTGTAACCAGGGCGACAAGCCCGAAGCCGATCGCCAGCACCCGGCTTAGGACCCGGCCCGCTCGTCCCAGCAAGCTCCGAGCCGGATCCTCCGGCCGGCGCTGTTGTCTGCGCATCGGCCGGCCTGGCGACTAATGCAGCCGCGGGGACTTCAGGTGGCTGGCGCGGTCGGCTGAGGTCACCGTGATGGCGGCTGTCCGGTTGCCGCGGCCGAGTCGGACCTGCACCGCCGCTCCGGCCGGGCCGGACGCCCACACGGCGCGCCACAGGCCGGGGAGGTCCGGCACGTCCTCGCCGTTCACTGACAGGATACGGTCGCCGGTGCGCACCCCGGCTTGGTCGGCCGGGCCATTATCCGCCAGACCGCCAACGACGAGGGCGGCATCGTCCTCCATCGCATACAGGCCGAGCCATGGCCGAGCCGGACGGTTGACGCGCCCATAGGACAGCAAGTCATCAAGGATCGGCCGCAGCAACTGCACCGGCACGACCATGTTCATGTCCTGCCGCTTGCCGCCGGATCCCTGCTGCAGGACGAGCGAACCGATGCCCAGCAGCCGGCCGTCCTGTCCCACAAGCCCGGCGCCGCCCCAGAATGGGTGCGACGGCGCGGTGAAGATCGCGTCGTCGAGCAGGTATTCCCAATACCCCGCGAACTCCTGCCGGCCCGCGACCTTTGCGGCGATGCACTGCCGGCGGCCCCCAGCAGCGGCGAAAATCACCGGCTCCCCAACCCGCGCCTTGTCGCTGTCGCCCAGTTCCATAATCGGTATATCGAGCTTGCCGAGCGCCTGCACCAGCCCGAAGCCGGTATCCGGGTCATAGGCCATCGGATAGGCGGCCACGGCGCGTCCGTCGGCGGCGGAAAGCCACACCGACTCCGCCTCGGTGATCAGGTAACCGATGGTGAGGAACAGGCCGGGCTGAATGTGCACGGCGCTGCCCGCCCGCTCGATGCCCAAGGTGTTGGCGGTGAAGGCGTCGTCCGGCACGGTCGCGCGTAAGGCCACGATGGAGCGCAGCGCCGCATCGAGGTCGAAGGTATACTCGGTAGCCTTAGGCTGCAGGCTCGCTGGAATGGTTTGGTCGGTCTTTGGCATCGGTCCCCTGCTGGATCAGCCGTCTGATAGCTTAACCGTAGTTCACCATGATGGTTTTTTTATGCATGAAGTGTTCCAGCATCGATTCGAGGCTGGCCTCCTTGCCGAGGCCGCTGCTCTTTACGCCGCCATAGGACAGGTTGGCCTGCACCACGAGGTTCTGGTTGATCTGCACCAGCCCGGCCTCCAGCCGGTGCGCGAGATCGAGGCCAACGCGCAGGTTGTTGGTCCACAGCGATGCGGCGAGGCCGTACTCGGTGCCGTTCGCGGCCGTGAGCGCGGCCTCCGCGTCGTCGAACGGAAACAGGCAGGTTACCGGCCCGAAGATCTCCTGCTGCACCAGCCGGCTGTTATCCGGCAGGTTGGAGAAGACGTAAGGACGGATGAATAGCCCCTTCTTCATGGCAGGGTCGGACGGCATGGCGCTGCAGGCCCGGCCGGTGGCGCCCGCGGTCGCCAGGCCCTCCTCGATGAAGCCGGAAACCTTGGCGAACTGGTCCTTGCTGATGATGGTGCCGATGTCGGTCGCCTCATCCAGCGGGTCGCCCATCACCATGGCGTCCACCTTGGCGGCCAGCGCGTCCACGAAACGGTCGAAGATCGGGCGCTCCACGTAGATGCGGCTCGCGGCGGTGCAGCTTTGGCCCTGGCGGGTGAACCGCATGGAGGTGACGGCGCCCAGCACGGTCTTCTCGAAGTCGCAGTCGGCGAACACGATCATTGGGCTCTTGCCGCCCAGCTCCAAGGTGACGGGCACGAGCTTCTCGGCGGCGGCCTTGGATACGATGCGGCCGACCTCAACGCTGCCGGTGAAGGTCACCTTGCGCACCAGCGGATGCGCCACCAGCGGCGCGCCGCACTCCGGTCCGAACCCCGACAGCATGTTGAAGCAGCCCGGCGGCAGCACGCGGTTCATCAGCTCGCAGATCCGCAGCACCGCCAACGGCGCCTCCTCCGCCGACTTTACGACGACCGTGTTGCCCGCGACCAACGCCGGCGCGACCTTCAGCGCCATCAGCAGCATCGGCACGTTCCACGGGATGATCGCGCCCACCACGCCCAGCGGCTCGCGCACGGTGACCGACAGCACGTTGGGGGCAAACGGCACCGTCTCTCCCTTCAACTCGCCGCCGAGTCCGGCGTAGAACTCGAAGATATCGGCGACGACCTGAGCCTCCACCCGGCTTTCGGTGCGGAGCGCCTTGCCGGTTTCGAGCGCAATCAGGCGGGCGAGTTCCTCGACGTGGTCCCGCAGCAGGGCAGCGCATTGCGCGATCATGGCGCCACGCTTGCGGGACGGGACCTTGGCCCAGGCCTTTTGCGCCGCATCCGCGTCCAGCACTGCGGCCTCGACATCGGCTGCGTCGCCCTCTGCCGCGCGCGCGACCTCGATGCCGGTGGCCGGGTTCACGACGGCAAAGGTTTTGCCAGCACGCGCCGGCACGAAGCGGCCGCCGATAAGATGTTTACCCGACAGCGCGGTGGCCAGCGCCTGCTGGTCGAGCGTGGGCGTTTCGGGCGTGGGATGGGGCCGGTCGAGCATTGGATTTGCCTCAGGACGCAGGGTGCATATAACGCTTTGCCCACAATGGACCCGCCGATGGGCCCGAACAAGGGCGAGGAGACCGATCCCAACATGGCCAATCCAGCAAGTCCCGGCTCACTACCCTCCGGCCCGCTCGCGGGCCTGACCGTTTTTGACCTCACCCGAGTATTGGCCGGGCCAACCTGCGTGCAAATGCTGGCCGACCTCGGCGCCGACGTGATCAAGATCGAGAAGCCCGGCTCCGGCGACGATACCCGCGGTTTTGCCCCGCCGTTCATGCCGGGAACGCAGGAGAGCGCCTACTTCGTGGGGGTGAACCGCAATAAGCGATCGGTGACGCTCGATATCGCCAAGCCCGAGGGTCAGGCGATCGCGCTCGAGCTGGTTGCGAAATGCGACATCCTGGTCGAGAACTTCAAGGTCGGGGCGCTGGCCAAGTACGGGCTCGGCTATGATCAGCTGCACGCGCGGTTCCCGGGCCTGGTTTATTGCTCGATCACCGGATTCGGGCAGACCGGTCCGTACGCGCCCCGGCCGGGCTACGACAGCCTGATCCAGGCGATGGGCGGCATCATGAGCCTGACGGGCGAGCCGGACGGACTGCCGCAGAAGGTCGGCGTGCCGGTCGCGGACCTGTTCGCCGGGCTATATGGCTGCATCGGCGTGCTGGCGGCGCTGCGCCATCGGGAAGCGACAGGGCAGGGGCAGCAGGTGGATATCGGCATGCTGGACACCCACGTGGCGTGGCTGGCGAACCAGGGCATGAACTATCTTGCCACCGGCGAGAACCCGGTGCGGCTCGGCAACCAGCATCCGAACATCGTGCCCTATCAAGTGTTCCCAACCGCCGATGGGTATCTTGTATTATCAATAGGTAATGACCCAACATTCAAGCGTTTTTGCGACAACTACGGCTTGGCGCATCTGCTGGACGACCCGCGGTTTGCCACCAACGCCGCCCGGGTCGGCAACCGTCAGCTCGTGACCGACACGCTGACGCCGCTCATGCGCCAGCATCCGACGACGTGGTGGGTCGAGCAGCTTGAAGCATTGAAGATTGGCTGCGGTCCGATCAACACGCTGGCGGAGGTATTCGCCGACCCGCAGGTTGTGGCGCGCAACACCGTCGTCACCATGCCGCACCCGGCGAGCCCGAACGGGGTCAAGGTGGTCGCCAACCCGGTCCGGCTTTCGGAGACGCCGGCCGATTACCGCATGGCCGCGCCGACCCTTGGGCAACATACTGAGGAGATACTGGGCGAGCGCCTGGGTTTGACCGGGGAGCGCCTGGCAGAGCTGCGGTCCAAGGGGGTAATCTAGCCAGCGGTCGGCTCGATGCTGGACTTAAAATACGGGCGGCGCGTGCCCTCCTATACTAAAGCCCCTCCTATACTAAAGCTCCTCCTATACTAAAGCTCCTCCTATACTAAAGCCAATGTCATTCACGCGGCATCGCGACGCCGGACCAAAGTAGGATCCCATGAACGAACAGACCCCGGCTTCAAGCCTCAACCGTTTCTTCTCCGCCAGCCTCACCGAGACTGATCCCGAGCTCGCAGCCGCCATCAGTGCCGAGTTGGTCCGCCAGCAGGACGGCATCGAGCTGATCGCCAGCGAGAACATCGTCTCCGCCGCCGTGCTGGAGGCGCAGGGCTCGGTGCTGACCAACAAGTATGCCGAGGGCTATCCCGGCCGCCGCTACTACGGCGGATGCTTCGAGGTGGACAAGGCGGAGACGCTGGCGATCGATCGCGCCAAGGCGCTGTTCGGCTGCGAATACGCCAACGTGCAGCCGCATTCCGGCGCGCAGGCCAATCAGGCGGTGTTCCTGGCGCTGCTGCAACCCGGCGACGCCATCCTGGGCATGAGCCTCGCGGCCGGCGGCCACCTCACGCACGGCGCCGCACCGAACCTTTCGGGCAAGTGGTTCCGCGCGGTGCAGTACGGCGTCCGCGCCGATACGGGCCTGCTCGACTACGAGGAGCTGGAGCGCCTGGCCCGCACCGAGAAGCCACGCATGATCATCGCCGGCGGCTCCGCCTATCCGCGCGCCATCGACTTCGCCCGCATCCGCAAGGTGGCGGACGAGGTCGGCGCCTGGTTCTTGGTGGACATGGCGCACTATGCCGGGCTGGTCGCGGCGGGCGTCTATCCCACGCCGCTGCCGCACGCCCACGTGGTGACGACGACGACGCACAAAACGTTGCGCGGCCCGCGCGGCGGCATGATCCTGTCGAATGACCTCGACCTCGGCAAGAAGTTCAACTCGGCCGTGTTCCCAGGACTGCAGGGCGGTCCGCTGATGCACGTGATCGCCGGCAAGGCGGTGGCGTTCGGCGAGGCGCTGCGCCCGGAGTTCCGCACCTACCAGCGCGCCGTGGTCGACAACGCCCGCATGCTGGCCGAGACGCTGATGGAGCAGGGCTGCGACATCGTTACCGGCGGCACCGACAGCCACCTGATGCTGGTCGACCTGCGGCCCAAGGGCGTGACCGGCAAAGCGGCGGAGGCCAGCCTTGAGCGGGCGCACATCACCGCCAACAAGAACGCCATCCCGTTCGACCCGGCCAAGCCCGCGATCACCTCGGGCATTCGCTTGGGCACCCCGGCCGCGACCACCCGCGGCTTCGGCACCGCCGAGTTCCGCGAGATTGGCTTGATGATCAATGAGGTGCTGGACGGCTTGTCCCGTTCCAATGACGGCGGCAACCACTTGGCGGAGCAGGCGGTGGCGTCGCGGGTACAGGCGATGTGCGCCCGCTTCCCGATCTATCCGGCCATGCTGGGGGGCCATACCGGACCCTGAGCCGTGCGATGCCCATTCTGCGGTCACGATGACACCCAGGTGAAGGATAGCCGGCCCACGGATGACGGGTCAGCGATTCGGCGCCGGCGGTTCTGCGGCGGCTGCGGGCAGCGGTTCACCACGATCGAGCGCGTGCAGCTGCGCGAGCTGACGGTCTTGAAGGCAGATGGCCGCCGGGTGCCGTTCGACCGTGAGAAGCTGGGCCGGTCCATCCGCATCGCGTTGCGCAAGCGCCCGGTGCAGGAGGAACGGCTGGAGCGCATCGTGAACGGCATCGTCCGCCAGCTTGAAGCGACGGGGGAGAACGACATCCCAAGCAAGCAGCTAGGCGAGCTGGTGATGGAGACGCTCAAGGAGGTGGACGCCGTCGCCTATGTCCGCTTCGCCAGCGTATATCGCGACTTCCGCGAGGCAAAAGACTTCGAGACCTTCCTGGGCTCGCTGGACGAGCCTACATAGCGGTCGATGAGCGAACCTAATGCAAAGGATGGGGAACACATGCGCGCCGCCTTGGCGCTCGCCCGGCGCGAGCTGGGCAGCACATGGCCCAACCCGGCTGTGGGATGCGTTCTGGTGCGGGAAGGCCGGGTTGTCGGCCGTGGCGTGACTGCGCCGGGCGGGCGGCCGCACGCAGAGGTGATCGCGCTGGCGATTGCCGGCGACCAGGCTCGCGGCGCCACCGCCTATGTGACGCTGGAGCCTTGCAGCCATCATGGACAAACGCCGCCCTGCGCCGACGCGTTGGTTTCGGCTGGTGTGGCGCGTGTGGTGGTGGCGCTTGCTGATCCAGATAAGCGGGTCGATGGCGCCGGCATCGCAGTATTGCGGGCAGCGGGGACAGACGTCTCCGTCGGCCTGCTTTCGGCCGAGGCGCAGTTGCTGCAAGCCGGCTTTCTATCGCGGGTCGGCCTTGGGCGTCCGATGGTGACACTAAAACTGGCCAGCACGCTCGACGGACGCATCGCGACCCGTACGGGGGAAAGTCGGTGGATCACCGGGCCTGAGGCACGTCGGGCGGCGCATGCGCTGCGCGGCCAGCATGACGCGGTTCTGGCCGGCGTCGGCACGGTGCAGGCCGATGACCCGGACCTCACCTGCCGCATCCCTGGCTACCGCAAGACGCCTGATCTGCGCCTCGTGGTGGACAGCCGCTTGCGCACCCGGCTGACCTCGCGCGTGGTGGCGACCGCCGCGGCCGTGCCGACCTGGTTCCTGCACCGTCCCGATGCCGACCCGGATCGGGTTCTGGCGTTGAAACAGGCCGGTGCGCGGTTGATCGAGGTCGCCGGTGCGGAACACGGCGTGGACCTCACGACAGGGCTGCAGGCGTTGGGTGCTGTGGGTCTGACCCGGGTATTGGTCGAGGGAGGCGCGCAGATCGCCGCAGCGTTGCTGCGCGCCGGGCTGGTGGACCGCGTCGCCTGGTTCCACGCGCCCGTCGTCATGGGCGGGGATGGCTGGCCGGCGGCGCAGGCGTTCGGCACAACCACGCTGGACGGGATGCCGCGCTTCCTACGTGTAGACTCGCGGCCGTTGGGAGATGACATGCTGACCGAGTTTCACCGGAACGAAATTGGCCGGGCCGCCTGATGTTCACCGGAATCGTAACAGCGATGGGCGAGGTGCGCAGCCTGCGGCCCATTGGTGATGGGCAGGACATGCGGCTGGTGATCGCCGCCCCTTGGGCCGATACCGGCAGCATCGCCGTCGGCGCCTCGATCGCTTGCGGCGGATGCTGCCTGACCGCGGTCGAGGTCGGCCCGGATTGGTTCGCGGTCGAGGTCTCCGGCGAAACGCTGTCGAAGACCAAGCTGGGCGGCTGGACGGTCGGCAGCCGCATGAACCTCGAACGTTCACTGCGGGTTGGCGACGAACTCGGCGGCCACATCGTGTCCGGCCATGTCGACGGCCTCGGTGAGGTGCGGTCGGTGACGCCGGAGAACGGCTCATGGCGGGTGCAGATTGATGCGCCGCGCGAGCTGTCCCGCTTCATCGCCACCAAGGGCAGCGTTTCCGTCGATGGGGTTTCGTTAACAGTCAACGACGTGGAGCACAGCGTATTCGGCGTCAACGTCATCCCGCATACTTGGGCCGTGACAACGTTGGGTCAGCTCGAGGCCGGGCAGCCGGTGCATATCGAGATTGACATGCTGGCGCGCTATGTCGCGCGCTTGGCGGAGGTTCCATGAAGGTGAAGGTTCCATGAGGTCGGCGACCCTTTCCGACTACCTGTGCAGCGCCGCCGAGCTGATCGAGGAGGCACGGGCCGGACGCATGTTCGTCCTGGTTGATGACGAGGATCGAGAGAATGAAGGCGACCTTGTGATCCCCGCGCAGTTCGCGACGCCGGACGCCATCAACTTCATGGCCCGGCACGCGCGCGGGCTGATTTGCCTGGCGATGACCCGCAGCCGCGTCGAGCAGCTCGGCCTGCCGTTGATGAGCCAGTCGAACAGCACGCGGCATCAGACGGCGTTCACCGTCTCGATCGAGGCGCGCGATGGCGTCACCACCGGGATTTCGGCAGCGGACCGCGCCCGGACCATCAGCGTCGCGATCAATCCGGAAAGCGGGCGCGATAAGATCGTGACGCCGGGACACGTGTTCCCGCTGATGGCACGCGAGGGCGGCACCCTGGTGCGTGCGGGCCATACCGAGGCGGCGGTGGACATCGCGCGCCTTGCCGGGCTCACCCCTGCCGGGGTGATCTGCGAGATCATGAACGACGACGGGACGATGGCCCGGCTGCCGGACCTCGTCGGCTTTGCTCAGCACCATAACCTGAAACTCGGCACGATCGCTGACCTTATCGGCTACCGCCGCCGTACCGAACAGCTGGTGCAGCGCGTCCAGCAAGGCATTCTGCACCACGCTGAAGGCGGCGAGTGGAACCTAAGCGTCTACGCCAACACCGTTGATTATGCAGAACACTTGGTGCTTATCAAGGGCGATTTGACCGGGCCGCAGCCGGCGATGGTGCGTATGCACGCGGTCGATCTTATCAGCGACATGCTGGGCGGGCCGCACTGGTCCACGCTGTATGGAGCGATGCGGATGATCGCCTCCGAGGGCCGGGGCGCCGTCGTGCTGATCCGCGACACCAGGCCGACCGCGATATCTGAACGCGTCGGCACGATGAAGGTCGACGCGCGGCCGCAGCCCTTCTTGCGGGACTACGGGATCGGGGCGCAGATCCTGCTGGACCTCGGAGTGCACGAGATGATCCTGCTGTCCAACACGCATCGGACAGTGGTCGGGCTTGAGGGTTATGGCTTGAACATTGTCGAGCAGCGGCCGATCGACGGCGCTCCGGCGGAGTAGGAAAGGCACTATGAGCACCGTCGACGCACCACTGCCCGCAGCCCCCGTCGTGCCCGGCGCTCCGCCACGGCTGCTGGTGGTGCGCGCACCCTATTATCGTGAGGTCGTCGAAGGCATGACGGCCGGGGCCGCGCGCATCCTGGGCGACGCGGGCGCCGTGCATGAGGTGCTGGACGTGGCCGGCGCGTTTGAACTTGCGCAGGCGATCCGGCTGACGCTGCGCGGGGCCGCCCGGTTCGATGGGTTCATCGCGCTGGGCTGCATCGTTCGCGGGGAGACCGACCATTATGACCATATCTGCCGCGAAAGCATGGCGGGCTTGATGCAGGTTGCGTTGCAGTACGGCTTGGCGATGGGCACTGGGCTGCTCACCGTGCACGACATCGGACAGGCTATCGCCCGGTCCGGCTTGGACGGCCACAACAAGGGTGCCGAGGCCGCATCTGCGGCATTGCGGCAGATCGCGGTCGCGCGCCAGATGGGAGCCGCCTAATGGCCCGGTCCGCCCGTCCGCCGAGCCGTCCGCGCACCGCGTCCCGCGTCGCCGCAGTGCAGGCGCTGTTCCAAAGCGAGCAGGGCGGCGAGGCGGCTGAGACGGTGATCGAGCAGTTCGTGCGGCATCGTCTCGGCGAAATGCCAGGCCCAGAGCACCTGGGCGGCGGCGGTTTCGAGGAGGGCCGTGTTCCGGATGCGCACGTGCCGCTGTTCACCCAAATCGTGCGTCGGGCGGTTTTGCAGCAGGATCGGCTGGACGCCCTGATCGCCGCCGCTCTCCCAGCTGACTGGCCGATGACTCGGCTGGACCCGGTGCTCCGCGCTCTGTTGCGTGCCGGCGGGGCGGAGCTGTCCATGGCCGACGGGCCGCCCGCCCGCGTCGTTATCAACGAATACCTGGACGTCGCGCACGGCTTTTTCACCGGCGAGGAACCCCGCATGGTCAACGGCTTGATGGATCGCCTTGCGCGGGACCTGCGGCCCGGCGATTTCCCGGCGGAGGCGGCCCACGTAACTTGAGAGCGGACTATGACCGAGGCTGGGCCACCCGCCGAATTCAGCTTGATCGCGCGGCACTTCCGCCCGCTGGCCGGCCCTGGGTCGCTCGATCTGTTGGACGACGGTGCGTTGCTGGATCCGCCGCCGGGTCGCCAACTGGTGTTCACGTCGGATGCTATGGTCGCCGGCGTTCACTTTCTGCCGGATGATCCCGCCGACTCCATTGGGGCCAAGCTGCTCCGGGTCAACCTTTCGGACCTTGCCGCGATGGGGGCGACTCCGCTGGCCTATCTGATGACCGTTTCGGCGCCTCGGGACACCGGCGACGCCTGGTTTGCGGCGTTCGCCGCCGGGCTGGCGCGGGATCAGGCCCGGTTCGGCATCACGCTGCTGGGCGGGGATACGACGGCGACGCCTGGGCCGATGACGCTGTCGCTGACCGCGATCGGCCATGTCGCGCCCGGCGCTGCACTGCGCCGTATCGGCGCGGTGGTGGGCGATGATGTTTGGGTAACAGGCACGATCGGCGATGGCGCGCTGGGACTGTTGGCGTTGCAGGGCAAGGTTGCCGACATCGATGGCTGGTTAGCCCAGCGCTACCGTATGCCGCAGCCACGGCTCGGGATGGCGCTGCATGGCGTGGCGTCGGCCTGCATGGATGTCTCTGACGGACTGGTGCAGGACCTGGGCCATCTGTGCCGCGCGGCCGGGCTCGGGGCCGTGATCGAAGTTGGGCTGGTGCCGCGGTCGCCTGCGGCGCTGGCGGCAGGGCAGGCCTGGCTGGCAACCTGCCTGACGGGCGGCGACGATTACGAACTGGTCATGGCGGTGCGGCCGGGCCGGGCCGGACTGCTTACGGCTGCAGCGTCGGCGATCGGGTGCTGCGTGACCCGGATCGGACGGTTCGAGGCTGGAAGCCAAGTCCGGGTTTTGGATAGCTCGGGTGCGGTAATCAGCTTAGACCGGCCAGGATGGAGCCACTTCTGAGGGCTAAAGCCCGGTGTTCGTTGCGGCGCCGCTGCCGCCCGGCGTGGATCGCGACCCGCTCGCTGGACCGCCGGTGCTGAACTTGCCAACGTTGCCGAGCAGTTGCTGCATGAACGAGGCCTCGCTGCCCGGGGAGGGGGTCGCACGGCTGACGATGGACACGTCCTTGCTGTCGTCCTGGTTCAGGTGCTTGACCTCACGAAGGACGCCGGCCTGGTCGAACGTCAGCACCGCGACATCCTGCGCCAGGACACCGGGCAGTCGGCCGACTCGGGTGCGCGTCGTCTCGCTGATATAAATCCAGGTGTTGTCGTCGAAGGTGGCCCGTGTGGTTGGCGAACCCAGCAGCGAGGTGACATCAGCTCGGGTCGAAGTGCCGGGCACCAATTCTTTAAGCTGATCGGCATCCACATGGTTGCCGCGCAACTGCCGCGGCGCATCTATGGCGCTGCAGGCGGACGCAACGAGTAAAAGCAGGACGGGCAGGAGGCGCACGCTTGGATCCAATCTGGACGGTGCATCATGCCGACGCGGCGCAGGGCGCATTGATCGGTTGGGCTTGACGCCTATTTCTGACGGGGTGTCACGCCCGTCGAGCCTTGTCAATCTGGCGAGTACGCCCGGCGGGAACAAATGAGGGTTGGATGGCATTCCTAGGTTTGTTCGGACGCAAGCGGTATGAGCGTGCAGGATTCGAGCTTTATACCTCCGCGGTGCAGGCCGCCCGTGACCCCTACATCTTTGAAACGCTGCGTGCGCCGGATACTTTGGACGGTCGCTTTGACGTTATCGGATTGTATGTCTTCCTCATGGTGAACCGGCTGCATGCCGAGTCGGAAACCGGAAAGGATTTGGCTCAGGCGGTGTTCGACGCGATGTTCTCCGACATGGACATCAACCTGCGCGAGATCGGCGTCAGCGACATGAGGGTGGGCAAGCGGATGCGCGCGATGTGGGAAGCGTTCAACGGCCGCTCTGCCGCGTATGCAGCCGCATTGACTGCCGGAGACATGGCGGCGCTGCCGGAGGCGGTGGCCCGCAATGTTTGGCGCGGCCAAGCGCCTGAGGGCTCGGCAGCCGCCTTGGCAGCATTGATGCAGGATCAGGCGGCGCACCTGCGCACGCAGCCCATCGCGGCGCTTGTGGCCGGAAAAGTGAACTTTCGGCCGGCCCGGATCGCAGCATGAACCCTGAACTCTCTCGTCCGGTGGCGCTCGACCGTATTGGGCCGCTAGGGACGTCTTTGACCGTCGAGGCGGGGACCGATGAACTGCCGGCGATCGCGGCCCGTTTGCGCGTGGTGGCGCTGGTCAACCTGCATTGCACGTTCAAGCTGCGTCGTGTCGGTGGAACCACCATTGAGGCGGAGGGAGCTTTGCGTGCCCGGGTGACGGAGATCTGCGTCGTCACGCTCGACGAGTTTGACCATGACGTGAATGAGGCTTTCACCGTTCATTTCGTGCCAACCGGCTCCGAGGATGATGATCCCGATCCGGAGGCGATCGATCAAATTCCGTTTGAAGGCGGCTCAATCGACGTCGGTGAGGCGGCGGTGGAGCAGCTTGCTTTGGCACTCGATCCCTATCCCCGCAAGCCCGGCGCTGCGTTGCCGAGGGATCTTACAGCCGAACCGGACGGTCCGTTTGCTGCATTGTTGGCCGCGCGCGCGCGGGAGTAGGCCGTCGTTCACAGCCCCAGTCTTGCGGCTTAGGTGCGGCTCTGCTAAATCGCGCGGCTCGTTATTGACCTTAATGATCCCAGTGCGCCGCAGATTTGCCGCGCGCAATTTAGCCCGGAGGGGCGCTGTCCCATGGCCGTTCCCAAGAAGAAGACCTCCCCATCCCGTCGCGGGATGCGGCGCAGCCATGACGCGCTGCGGACCGAGGCCCACGCTGAATGCTCCAATTGCGGCGAGCTGAAGCGGCCGCACCATCTGTGCAGCCATTGCGGCCATTACGACGGCCGTGAGGTTGTCGCCGCCGGCAAGGCGCTCAAGGGCGCTGTCCGCGTCTGATTGACCCTGGCGTGCCGCTAGGCCGCTCGGACCCTATGCTGTGACCGAACTGTTCAACTTGGCCATCGACGTCATGGGGGGCGACCACGCACCGGCCATGGTGCTCGACGGCCTTGCCATCGCGGCGGAACGGCATCCGTCGGCGCGCTTCCTGCTGGTCGGCGATGAGGCGCAGCTGACGCCCTTGGTCACCAGGTGCAAGCGCGTCCAGGCGTCCTGCACGATCCGGCACGCACCGGAAAGCATTCCGAGCGAGATGAAGCCGACGGCGGCGCTGCGGGTGCGCGGCTCGTCGATGCGCATCGCGATTGACGCCGTGGCGGGCGGCGAGGCCTCGGGCGTGGTCTCGGCCGGCAACACTGGGGCGTTGCTGGCGCTGGCAAAGATCGTGATCAAGACCCTGCCCGGGATTGACCGCCCGGCCATGGCGGCGATCGGGCCCTCGGCGCGCGGCGACGTTGTGATGCTTGACCTCGGGGCCAACGTCCAGTGCGACGCCCGCAACCTTGTCGAGTTCGCCATCATGGGCGACGTGTTCGCACGGACGGTGCTCGGGCTGACTGCCCCGACCATCGGGCTGCTTAATGTCGGGTCTGAGGAGCTGAAGGGCGACGAGCGCGTCCGCCAGGCCGCCGACATCTTGCGTGCAAGCCATATTGCACCGCAATTCCATGGTTTTGTGGAGGGGCATGACATTGCTGCCGGAACCACGGACGTGATCGTGACGGACGGGTTCACCGGGAACGTCGCATTGAAGACAGGGGAGGGCGCCCTCAAGCTGATCGGCGACCTGCTGAAGCAGATCTTCCGCAGCAACCTGATGGCGAGGCTCGCCTACCTGCTGGTCCGTCCGGGGCTCGACCGCATGAAGCTCTGGCTGGACCCGCGGCGTTACAACGGCGCGGTCATGCTGGGGCTGAACGGCGTAGTGGTGAAGTCGCATGGCGGCACGGATGCGGAAGGATTCGCACACGCGGTGGACGTGGCGATGGACATGGTCGTGCACCGGTTCAACGACAGAATCCGCGACGGCCTGACCCGGATTGAGGAGCTGAAGACCGATAAGGGCGGCCCTCAGCTTTTGGCGGCAGTCTGACGCCCGTGGCGGTGCGCGCTATAATCGCCGGTGTCGGCGGCTACCTGCCGAAGCGGATCGTGAGCAACGACGAGCTTTCCCGCCGTATCGACACGTCCGATAGTTGGATCCAGGAGCGTACCGGGATCAAGCAGCGCCATATCGCCGGGCCAACCGAGACCTGCGCCTTCATGGGGGCGCGTGCGGCGGAGGCGGCGCTTGCGGCTGCGGGTTGTGCTCCAGGCGATGTCGACGCCGTCATCCTGGCGACGGCCACGCCGGACCAGGCCTTTCCCGCGACGGCACTCCGCGTGCAGGCGGATCTCGGGATCACGCGCGGATTTGGCTTCGATGTGTCTGCTGCATGCACGGGTTTCGTATATGCGCTGTCGATCGCGGACGCGATGATCCGGGTTGGGCAGGCCACCGGCGTGCTGGTGATCGGCAGCGAGGTTTATTCGAGAATAATGAACTGGGACGACCGGGGCACCTGCGTGCTGTTTGGCGACGGCGCTGGTGCGGCCTTTGTACGGGCTGGCACGGACCAAGACGGCGCGCGCGGCATCCTGTCCACCCATTTGCATGCGCAGGGAACCTTGGCTGACCTGCTCTATGTCGACGGTTCGGTCGGCCAGCCGGAGCGGCCGGGCTATCTCGTGATGAACGGGCGTGAGGTATTCCGGCATGCCGTTGTGAAACTGGCAGCGGTTGTCGATGAGGCCCTCGCCGCCAACGGGCTCACCCACGCCGACATCGACTGGCTGGTGCCGCATCAGGCCAACCGCCGGATTATCGACGCTATGGGCCGCAAGCTTGCGTTGCCGGCCGAGCGCGTCGTGGTGACGGTGGAACGGCACGCGAATACCTCGGCCGCTTCGGTTCCGCTCGCATTGGCAGAAGCTTGCAATGACGGGCGGATCAGGCGTGGCGACCTCGTTGTATTGGAGGCGCTCGGCGGCGGCATGACCTGGGGTTCGGCGCTCATACGTTTTTAGATGCAGCTTTTCGGGCGCGCGGCTTTGAGGCGCGGGCGCAACAGTTTTGGGATAATTGTTTAAGGTCAGCACCTTCGCTTGACGCGTAGTCAGGCCATGCATAGCGTGAGGTGATGAACACCGTGACGCGAGCGCAACTGGCCGAAACCATCTACGCGCAGGTCGGACTGTCCCGCAACGACTCGGCTGACCTGCTCGAGACGGTGCTTGAGCGGATGTCGCGGGCGTTGGAAGCCGGCGACTCCGTGAAGATCAGCGGTTTCGGCACGTTTTCGGTGCGGCAAAAGGGTCGTAGAATTGGACGGAACCCCAAGACCGGCATAGAAGTGCCGATCCTGCCACGCCGGGTGCTGACCTTTCGCCCGAGCCAGGTATTGAAGGCGCACGTCAACGGCACAGCCGTTCCGGTGAGCGATGACGAATGAATGAGGCCGATGACCTGCCGGCGGACGACCTCGGGCCAGACGAGGCGATGTTGAACGCTGGCTTAGCCGCAGATGACAGCCGCCCGCGGGCCAAGAAGGCGCCCAATGCTTTTCGCACAATCAGCGAGGTTGCGGACGAGCTTCATATCCCACAGCATGTCCTGCGGTTTTGGGAAACGAAGTTCCATCAAATCAAACCATTAAAGCGCGGCGGTGGGCGTCGCTACTATCGCCCGGATGACATCCTGTTGCTGCGCCGCATCTCAGACCTGTTATATATTCAGGGTTATACGATCAAGGGAGTGCAGCGATTGTTGCGAGAGGGCGGAGGCCAGTTGTCCGAGGACATTCCACCCGCGAACGCCGCCGAGCGCGCCGCCGCGCAAGCCGAACAGGCGGTGGTGCCGGGGACGGAATCACTCGACCTTACGGGCCCTACACCAGTGCCCGGACCGGACGAGGCTGCTCGCCTACGGGCTGTGCTGCAGCATACGCTTGATGAGTTGGTCGCACTCCGGAACCTGCTGAACTGACCGGGACCTGCTGCACCGAGCGTGCGTTGCAGTGATGGCGACGGCCTGCTAGACCCGTATTGCGTCGGAGCGTAGCGCAGCCTGGTAGCGCATCAGTCTGGGGGACTGGGGGTCGTGGGTTCGAATCCCGCCGCTCCGACCAATCTTCAAACCGTTAGATGGGCAACAGGATCGTTGCTACCGCCTGGGCTGCAATGCCCTCGCCACGGCCCGGAAAACCAAGTCTTTCGGTCGTCGTCGCCTTCACTGAAATTCGGTCGGGCTCCACGCCCAGCAGCTTGGCCAGTCTCGCCTGCATGGCAGTGGCATGGGGCGTGATCTTCGGCTGCTCGCAGATCAGCGTGACGTCGGCATTGGCCAGGCGGCCGCCACGCGCGGCGATACGCCCGGCGGCGTGCATCAAGAAGCGTGCGCTGTCGGCGTCCTTCCAGGCCGCCTCGCTGGGTGGGAAATGCCGGCCAATGTCTCCCTCCGCCAGCGCGCCATAGATTGCGTCGCACAGCGCGTGCATGCCCACGTCGGCGTCGGAGTGCCCGGCCAGGCCCAGCGCATGGGGTATCACGATACCGCACAGCACCAGCGTTCGACTCGCCGTGAGCGCATGCACGTCGAACCCGGTGCCGACACGGGGGTGCAAGACAGGCGTGAGGATACGTTCGAGCCGCACGATATCCTCCGGAAAAGTCAGCTTGATGTTGTCCTCGGCGCCGGGCACCAGCTCCACAGCGAGGCCGGCGTGCTCCAGCAATGAGGCGTCGTCCGTCAGGCCTGGCAGCGAGGCATGCTGACGATGCAACGCCAGAAGATCGGAGAAGCGGAATGCCTGCGGTGTCTGGGCCCGGAACAGGGCCTCCCTGGAAACGGTCGCGTCGATAAGCCTGCCCTGCGCTCGTTTCAGCGTATCCGCGACCGGTACGGCCGGGATCGCGCCTGGCACGCGAGCCAAGGCCGCCAGCAGCGCAGGAATGGTATCGGCTGGCACGTAGGGGCGTGCGGCGTCGTGGACCAGCACCACGTCAGGGTTGAACGGCGCCAGTGCTTCGAGCCCGGCACGCACGCTGCCCTGACGCCCAGCGCCGCCGGGCACGATTGGGAGATGCGCCAGACTCTCCAATGCCGCGCCGAGCAAGGCCGGGTCACCGACCGGCTGCAGCAGCTCCACAAAGGCAAGCAGGCAATCGGCTGCCCAGCGCACGATGGGCTTGCCGGCGACCTCCACATACTGTTTCGGCTGGCCAGCCCCGAACCTTGAGCCGAAGCCTGCAGCGACAAGGATGGCGGCAACACGCATCTCAGATGCAATGGCGGTGCGTCAGCATTGCGTCAACCCGTTCAATTAACGTGGTCTATGATTGCGCGTGGCGCAGCGCAGCGGTAGTTTGCCCAAATCATGGGCAACCCAAATACCACAGGCCTGGTCGGCCCAATATCTCTCGGATCAGGACGTTACACGGTGCGCCTCGACGCGCCGGTTATCCTTGCGCCGATGTCGGGCGTCACCGACCTGCCATTCCGGCGTTTGGCGAAGCAGCAAGGCGCCGGCCTCGTCGTGTCAGAGATGATCGCATCCTGGGCCATGGTGCGGGAGAACCGCGTGACACTGCGAATGGCGGAGGTCGACGGCTGCGGTGGCCCCAGCGCGGTCCAGCTTGCCGGCTGCGATCCCGCCGCTATGGCCGAGGCTGCGCGCATCGCCGTCGGTCATGGCGCCGATCTGATCGACATCAACTTCGGCTGTCCGGTGAAAAAAGTCGCTGTGGGGCAGGCCGCCGGGTCCGCGCTGATGCAGGACGAGATCGCGGCGGCTCGCATCCTGGACGCCACCGTCCAGGCCGTGCCAGTCCCAGTGACGCTCAAGATGCGTATGGGCTGGGATCACGCTAACCTAAACGCCCCCAATTTGGCGCGGATTGCCGAGGCGTCCGGCATTCAGATGGTAACGGTGCATGGACGGACCCGGCAGCAGTTCTACACCGGCACAGCCGACTGGCATTTCATCGCACGCGTGAAGGCGGCGGTCGGGCTGCCGGTGATCGCCAATGGCGACATCCTGACCGAGGACGACGCCGCTGAGGCGCTGCGCCAATCCGGCGCGGACGGCGTGATGATCGGTCGCGGCTGCTATGGCCGGCCCTGGTTTCCCGCCCTGGTCGCGCGCTTCCTGACAACCGGCCAGCGCCAGGCCGAGCCGCCGCTCGCGGAGCAGAAGGCCACGATGCTGCAGCACTATTATGCCATGCTGCGGCATTTCGGCGAGGACGCCGGGGTGCGGGTCGCTCGCAAGCATCTGTCGTGGTACTCACGCGGCCTGTTTGGCTCGGCCGAGTTCCGTTCCGCCGTGAATAAGCTTTCTACCCCCGCGGCGGTCGAGGCATTGATCGACGGCTTCTTCGATCCGTTGATCGACCACAACGCCGCCCGGATGCTGGAAGCGCCGGCTGGGGCGCTCGCCGCATGAAGGGAGCACTGACGCGGGGGCGCCTGGCGCTCGTAGAGAAGCTGTCGCCGCGACCGGCCCTCGCTTTGCCGATGCCAGTGCAGGTCGACGCACAGGCGATATTGAGCGCGTTGCCGGTGCCGGTCGTGCTGCTGGATGACGAGAACCGGTTCCGTTACGCCAACCAGGCGGCCGAGCAGTTCCTCGGCGTTTCGCTGCTGCAGCTGCGGCAGATGACGCTCGCGACGCTGCTGCCGGACGACAACCCGTTATTCGCGCTGCTCTCCCAAGTCAGGCAGCAGGGCACCACCATCTCGGACCATGACCTGACGCTCGAAGGCCCGCGCCTGCATAAGCGTGGGACGACGGTGCAGGCGACGGCCTTGCTCGAGGAGCCTGGCTGCGTGCTGCTGACGCTGCAGGACAGCTCGGCCGCCCGGGCGCTGGACCGCCAGATCATGTTTCGCGGCGCGGCGCGAAGCGTCACCGGTATGTCGGCGATCCTGGCGCACGAAGTGAAGAACCCGCTTTCGGGCATTCGCGGCGCCGCGCAGCTGCTGGAGGCAAGCGTATCCGATGGGGACCGCGAGCTGACAGTGCTGATTCGCGACGAGGCCGACCGCATCCGGGACTTGGTCGACCGCATGGAGGTGTTTGGCGAGAAGCCGATCGAACGCCGCGCCGTGAACATCCACCGCGCGTTGGAACACGTACGGCGGTTGGCCGGCACCGGGTTCGCGGCGCACATACGGATGACGGAAACTTATGACCCATCACTGCCGCCGGCCTGGGGCAACCGGGACCAGCTCGTGCAGGTCCTGCTCAACCTCGTGAAGAATGCCGCGGAGTCGATAACCGGCGACCTGCAACTCTCCGAGCGAGGATCGGGCGAGATCGTGCTGACCACCGCTTATCAGCAAGGTATGCGGCTCGCGGTCGCTGGCAGCAATCACCGGGTGCACCTCCCGCTGGTCGTCACGGTCCGGGATAACGGGCCTGGCATCCCCGAGGATATCCGCCCGCATCTGTTCGAGGCGTTCGTGACCAACAAACCATCCGGCAGCGGCTTGGGGTTGGCGCTGGTGGCAAAGATCGTCGGCGACCATGGTGGGCTGATCGAGGTGGACAGCCGGCCGGGCCGGACGGAGTTCCGCCTGTTCCTGCCGGTGCTGACCGAGGCCGAGGGGGACGCACTCTGAAGGATCGTAGATGACCCCGCCCACCGTTCTCGTGGCCGACGATGACCGCTCGATCCGCACGGTGCTGACCCAGGCGCTGGGCCGGTCCGGATACCAGGTACGTTGCACCGGCAACGCCGCCACCCTGTGGCGCTGGGTGGAGGACGGCGAGGGCGACCTCGTGATCACCGACGTCGTCATGCCGGACGAGAACGGGCTCGACCTGATCCCGCGCATCAAGCGTATCCGCCCAGACCTGCGCGTGATCGTCATGAGCGCGCAATCCACGCTGATTACCGCGGTAAAGGCGGCGCAGCGTGGTGCGTTTGAGTATCTTCCGAAACCTTTTGACTTGAAGGAGTTGCTCGCCGTCGTTGGCCGCGCGCTGCAAGCGCCGGCGCCGGCTTCGGACACGCCTGCGGTGGAGCCGCGCGACGCCGAGGAGCGCCTGCCGCTGATCGGCCGCAGCGTCGCGATGCAGGAAATCTATCGCAGCATCGCCCGGCTGACGACGACCGACCTGACCGTCATGGTGAATGGCGAGAGCGGGACGGGAAAGGAGCTGGTGGCACGCGCGCTGCACGACTATGGCCGCCGCCGCACCGGGCCGTTCGTCGCCATCAACATGGCCGCCATCCCGCGCGAGCTGATCGAGAGCGAGCTGTTCGGCCATGAGCGCGGCGCCTTTACCGGAGCGCTCAATCGCAGCCAGGGCCGGTTCGAACAGGCCGCGGGCGGCACGTTATTCCTGGACGAGATCGGCGACATGCCGGCCGAGGCGCAGACCCGGCTGTTGCGCGTGTTGCAGGAAGGCGAGTTCACCACCGTCGGCGGCCGGCAGCCGATCCGCGCCAACGTCCGCATCGTCGCCGCGACGCATCGTGACCTGCGCCAAGCAATCCGCGCCGGACAGTTCCGCGAGGACCTGTTCTATCGCCTGAACGTCGTGCCGATCCGGCTGCCGCCGCTGCGTGAACGGCTGGAGGATATTCCCGTGCTGGCCCGGCATTTCCTGGACAAGGCGCGGGAAAGCGGCCTCCCGGCGAAGTCGCTGGATCAATCGGCCGTCGAGCGCCTGCGCCAGCATCGCTGGCCCGGCAATGTGCGTGAGCTGGAAAATCTCATGCGGCGCCTGGCAGCGCTGTATGCCCAGGAGACCATCACCGATGAGGTTATCAGCGTCGAGCTGATGGAGAACGGGGTCGACGCCGAGCAGTCACACAGCTCCGGCAGCCCCGAGCCGCTGGCGCTGGCGGTCGAGCGGCATATCCGGCAATTTCTGGCAGCCAGCCGTGACGGGATGCCGATGCGCGACATCTATGACCAGGTTATCGCCGAGGTGGAGCGTCCGTTGATCCAGATGACCCTGTCGGCCACGCGCGGCAACCAGATCAAGGCGGCGTCCATGCTGGGGCTGAACCGCAACACGTTGCGCAAGAAAATACGCGACTTGGACATCCCGGTCGTGCGCGGGATTGGCTAGGCATGAATGCATCCAGCAAGCCGGAGGCGCTGCGCCCAGCGGGTCCAGAACCGCCGCGCCGGTCATTGGTGCGCCGCGTGACGGATGCATTGCTCGGCAAGGTGATCACGCTGCTGCTCGCGGCCTTCGCCCTGGCATTGGGTGTCTCGACATTCGCGATGATGTCCGGCGGGGTGTCGCTTTCGCCGAACCTGATGTTCGCGTTGGTGCTGGCAAACCTGGTCGTCGTGCTGCTGCTGGGCGCAGTGCTGGCCGGGCGGATCACCCGCGTTTGGGTGGAACACCGGCGCGGGTCGGCTGGGTCACGGCTGCACGTACGGCTGGTTTTGCTGTTCAGCGTGGTCGCGGTGACCCCGGCCATCGTCGTTGCCGTGTTCGCGACCATCTTTTTTAATCTCGGCATCCAATCTTGGTTCAACGACCGCGTGCGTACGGCGCTGAACGAGGGGCTCGAGGCATCGCGCGGCTACCTCGAGGAGCACCGCAACAACATCCGGGCCACCGCCTTGGGCATGGCGAACGACCTGGCGCGGGACGGCCATTTCCTAGCGAACGATCCCTATACGTTCGGCCAGATCCTGCAAACGCAGACGGTGCTGCGCGGCCTGACCGAGGCGATCATCTATGAGCCGGTAACGGGCCTCGTGGTCGCGGGCGTCGGGCCGATGTCGGGCTTCGGCGTAGAGCCCGCGCCCACCGAGGCGACGGAGCTGGCCAAGACCGGCGACGTCGCGGTGCTGGGGTCGCCCGACAAGAGCCGGGTGCGGGCGGTGGTCCAGCTCAACTCCACCCCAAGCCTGATGCTGCTGATCGGCCGGCCGGTGGACCCGCAAATCCTGGATCACATGTCGCGGACCGAGCAGGCGGTGGCCGAATACAAACAGTTGGACGAGAACCGCTCGGGATTGCAGGTAACGTTCGCGTTGATCTTTGCGCTGGTGGCGCTGCTGGTGCTGTTTGCAGCCGTGCTGATCGGATTGGTGCTCGCAAATCAGATCGCACGGCCGGTCGGACGATTGATCTTGGCCGCCGAGCGGGTGCGGGCGGGAGATCTGTCGGTGCGGGTGCCCGAAATTCAAAGTGAGGATGAGGTCGCCGGCCTATCGCGCGCATTCAATCGCATGACCGGTCAGCTAGCGGCGCAGCGAACCGAGCTGATGGACGCTTATGGCCAGATCGACGAACGGCGGCGGTTTACCGAGACGGTGCTGGCGGGCGTGTCCGCCGGGGTGATCGGATTGGATGCGTCCGGGCATATCGAGCTGCCGAACCGGGCAGCAAGCGAACTCGTCGGCATGGACCTGATGGCGGCGATCGGCTTGCCACTGGGACACGTCGTGCCGGAGTTCGCGGCTTTGCTGGGCGAGGTGGATGAGCAGCCGGAGCGCGCGCGGACCGCCGAGGTGCTGATCGGGCCGCCATCGCGGCGGCGCACCCTGTTGGTGCGGATCGGCACCGATCTGCGTGGCGGGCGTCCGGATGGCTATGTCGTGACGTTCGACGACATCACCGAGCTGCAGTCGGCGCAGCGCCAGGCCGCGTGGGCCGACGTGGCCCGGCGGATTGCGCATGAGATCAAAAACCCGCTAACGCCAATCCAGCTCTCGGCAGAGCGGCTGAAGCGGCGCTTCTCCAAGGAGATCACCTCCGACCCGGACACGTTCGTGCAGTGCGCGGATACGATCGTGCGCCATGTCGGCGACATCGGCCGCATGGTTGATGAATTCTCGGCGTTCGCTCGCATGCCGCAGCCGGTGCTGCGGCCTGAGGACGCCGGCCGCATCGCCCGGGAAGCGCTCGTGCTGCAGCGCAGCGCCCGGCCGGAGATCGTCTGGACCACCGATATCCCGGAGCGCGGGCCCATGACGATATGCGACCGCCGCCTGGTCGGTCAGGCGCTGACCAACCTGCTGCAGAACGCGGCCGATGCGGTGGCGATGCGCCCGCGGTCCCCGGGCCAGCCGCTAGGCCATATCGGCGTCTCGGTCCATTCGGCCGGGGGCAGGGTAACGCTCCAGGTGCGGGATGACGGCGTCGGCCTGCCGGATACCGATCGCGAAAGCCTGACCGAACCCTATGTGACCCATAAGCCAAAGGGCACCGGGCTCGGATTGGCGATCGTGAAGAAGATCATGGAGGACCACGGCGGCAGCCTGGCGCTCGATGATCGCGCCGACGGACCCGGCGCAAGTGCGACATTGTCCTTGCCGCTATTGGTGGCCGAACCGGTAAAGGCTTAGCTATGGCAAACGAGATCCTGATCGTCGACGACGAGCCCGACATCCGCATGCTGATCGAAGGCATCCTGGAGGACGAAGGCTACGCCGTCCGTCAAGCCGGCGACTCAGACACAGCCCTGGCCGCGTTCAAGATGCGACGCCCCTCGCTCGTGATCCTCGACATCTGGCTGCAGGGATCGCGGCTCGACGGCCTCGGCATCCTGAAAGCCCTGCTGTCGGAGGAGCCGCATGTCCCGGTCGTCATGATTTCCGGCCACGGCACCATCGAGACGGCGGTCGCGGCGATCCAGCTCGGCGCCTACGATTTCATCGAGAAGCCGTTCAAGTCGGATCGCCTGCTGCTGATCATTCGCCGGGCGCTGGAGGCTGCGCGGCTGGCGCAGGAGAATGCCGAACTGCGGCTCCGCGCCGGGTTCGAGTCCAACCTCACCGGGCATAGCTCGGCAATCACGTCGCTGCGCGCCGCGGTGGAGCGCGTGGCCCCAACGGGTTCGCGTGTGTTGATCAGCGGTCCGGCCGGTTCCGGCAAGGAGGTCGTGGCGCGTATGGTGCACAGTCGCTCGCGCCGGGCCGATGGACCGTTCGTGGCGCTGAACTGTGCTACGCTCAACCCGGCACGCTTCGAGGAGGAGCTGTTCGGCATCGAAGCGGGGTCCGATTCGCTGGCGATGCCGCGCCGCGCCGGCGTGCTCGAACGCGCGCATGGCGGGACGCTGCTGCTGGACGAGGTCTCGGACATGCCGCTCGAAACCCAAGGCAAGATCGTGCGCGCATTGCAGGACCAGACGTTCGAACGGCTAGGCGGGTCGTCGCGCGTCAAGGTCGACGTGCGGGTGCTGGCCACCACCAACCGCGACCTGCAGGCCGAGATCAGCAGCGCGCGGTTCCGCGAGGACCTGTATTACCGGTTGGCCGTGGTGCCGATCCGCATGCCGAGCCTGAAGGAGCGTCGGGAGGATGTGCCGGATCTCGCGCGGTATTTTCTTGAGCGCTCGGCCGAGACGTCGGGCATTCCTGGCCGGGAGCTGTCGACCGACGCGCTGGCGGCGCTGCAGGCGTATGATTGGCCCGGCAACGTCCGGCAGCTCCGCAACCTGATGGATTGGCTGCTGATCATGGCGCCGGGCGGGCCGTCGGACAGCATCCGGGCGGAGATGCTGCCGGCCGAAATCAGCCAGGGCGCCCCGGCGCTGCTGAATTTCGACCCGACCGCCGACCTGATGGGCCTGCCGCTGCGGGAAGCGCGTGATTTGTTCGAGACGCAATACCTGCAGGCGCAGCTGCTGCGGTTTGGCGGCAATATCAGCCGCACGGCCGGGTTCGTCGGCATGGAGCGCAGCGCGCTGCATCGCAAGCTGAAGCAGTTGGGCGTCAACTCCGATGACCGCGGGGCGGCGTGAGCCGAGTCGCCTACGTCAACGGCCGCTACCTCCCGCAGCGCGAGGCGAGCGTCAACGTCGAGGACCGCGGATACCAGTTCGCCGACGGCATCTATGAGGTCGTGCATCTCTATCGCGGCCGGTTCATCGACAGCGATCGCCACCTAGCCCGGCTGGAGCGGTCCTTGGGCGAGGTCCGGATCGCGATGCCGATGTCGCGGGCCGCATTGCTGCATATCCTGACCGAGGTCGCGCGGCGGAACCGGGTGCAGGACGGGCTGCTGTATATGCAGGTGACGCGTGGGGTGGCACGGCGCGACCACGCGTTTCCCACGGACACGACCGCGCCGGCTGTGGTGGTCACGGTCCGGCGCATCCCGCCCTATCCGACCGACGTCGACCGCTGGACGGCGACTGCCATCACCTTTCCGGACCAGCGTTGGGCACGCTGTGACATCAAGTCGACCGGCCTGCTGCCGAACGTGCTGGCACGGCAGGCGGCACGGGAGCAGGGGGCGGTCGAGGCCATCCTGATCGACGCCGCCGGCATGGTGACCGAGGGAGCCGCGACCAGCTTTTGGATCGTGGACGCCGAGGGACGGCTGCGCACTCGGCATTTGGACCAGGGCATCCTGCCGGGCTGCACGCGCGGTGCGCTGCTGGCAATCATGCGGGACGCTGGCGTAACGTTCGACGAACGGGCATTCAGCGAGAGCGAGATGCGTGCGGCGCAGGAGGCGTTCATCACCAGCGCCACCAGCTTCGTAAAGCCGATCGTCGCGATCGACGCCGAGCCTGTCGGCGACGGCCGGGTCGGCCCGGTGACCCGCCAGCTTTTTGCGATGTTTGCCCGACATGTGAACGGCGCATCCAACACCGCATAGGCGGCAATACGGCTGTGCGGGTTGCTTGATCGGAAGGCGTTGCTAGGATCAGTGTGCCGGCCCATATCCGGGTTTGCGGCGAGGCCTTTGCGGCACCGGCGAAAAGCTCGGGCCGCAACAACAAAAAGGACACGAACGTGGCCACTGAGAAATCGCAGAATGTTCAAGACGTGTTCTTGAACCATGTGCGCAAGTCCAAAACTCCGGTGACGGTCTTCCTGGTAAATGGCGTCAAGCTCCAGGGCATCATCACTTGGTTCGATAACTTTTCGGTCCTGTTGCGTCGGGATGGGCATACTCAGCTCGTCTATAAGCACGCGATCAGCACCGTTATGCCGGGCGCGCCGATCCAGCTCTTCGACGCGAGCAAGGTGGAAACCGGTGCAATGCAGGAGGCGGACTCTGGCGGTAGCGTCGGCTGAAACCGCAGGGGCGCCGACCCGCGCGGCGGTCGTCCTGCCATGGGAGAAGCCCCATCGGCAGGATGCGTCCCGGGCCGCGGACGCCCAATTGGCCGAGGCAGTTGGATTGGCTGCGTCGATCGGGCTGGTGGTGGTGCACACCGCCATCCCGCCGCTTCGAACCCGGCGATCTGCGACATTGATGGGCCAGGGCCAGGTCGAGACGATCGGCCAGGCGATCAAAGCCGAGGACGTCGCCGTCACCGTCGTGGACGCCCAGCTCAGCCCAGTGCAGCAGCGCAACCTGGAGCGCGCCTGGGACTGCAAGGTCATCGACCGGACCGGCTTAATCCTGGACATCTTCGGGGAGCGCGCGCGCACCAAGGAGGGCGCCATGCAGGTCGAGCTGGCGCACTTGGAATACCAGCGCAGCCGGCTCGTGCGGTCCTGGACCCACTTGGAGCGTCAGCGCGGCGGCTTCGGCTTCCTGGGCGGACCCGGCGAAACGCAGATCGAGGCCGACCGCCGGCTGATCGGCGACCGGATCGTGCGGGTGAGGAAGGACCTGGAGCAGGTGCGCCGCACCCGCGGGCTGCATCGCAGCGCTCGGCAGCGCGTGCCCTATCCGATCATTGCCCTCGTTGGCTACACCAACGCGGGCAAGAGCACGCTGTTCAATGCGCTGACTGGAGCGGAGGTGCACGCGCAGGATCAGCTCTTCGCGACGCTTGATCCGACGATGCGCGGCATGCAACTGCCGTCGCACCGCCGGGTGATCCTGTCGGATACGGTGGGGTTCATCAGCGATCTGCCGACCGAACTGGTCGCGTCGTTCCGTGCGACCTTGGAAGAGGTGAGCGAGGCCGACATCATCCTGCACGTGCGCGACGTGGCGCATCCCGACAGCGCGGCGCAGCGGGCTGACGTCGTCCAGGTGCTCGACGGCATGGTGAAAGACGGCGCGCTCGACGTCGATTGGCCGTCCCGTACGATTGAGGTGCTGAACAAGGCTGACCTGGTAGGCGGGCCGGACGCGGTTCCGGCGCGGGAGGGCTGTGTTCCGGTGTCCGCAATCACCGGCGACGGCCTGACCACGCTCTCCGGCGCGATCGACGATCGTATTTCCGCGGGAATGGAGGTTGCGGACTACCTGCTTCCGGCGTCGGACGGCGCCCGCGTGGCATGGCTGTACCAGCACGGCGAGGTCATGGAGCGGCGGGACGCAGAGGACGGGGTCCACATGGTTGTCCGCATGCTACCAGCCGACCGCGCCCGGTTTGAGCGCGGCACTTGAGCGCTGCCGAGTTCGACCCGGCGGAACTCGTGCAGTTGGTCCGGGCCGTAGCCCGAACCGAGATCATGCCGCGGTTCCGTAATTTAGCACCGAGCGACGTGCAGGCGAAGTCGGGGCCGCTCGATCTCGTTACGACGGCCGATGAACAGGCGGAACTTCGGCTCGCCACCGGCCTGGGCCGGCTGTTTCCTGGCTGTGTGGTGGTAGGGGAGGAGGCCGCGTCGCGCGACCCTGGATTGCTCACAGCGGTCGCCGACGCGGAACTCTGCTTCGTGGTGGACCCGATCGACGGGACGGCAAATTTCTGCGCCGGGCTGCCGCTGTTCGCCACCATGGTGGCGATGCTGCGCCGGGGCGTGGTCGTGGCGGCGGTGATCCATGATCCCGTGGGCGACGATACCGCGGTGGCAGTGGCCGGGCAGGGGGCCTGGCTGGAGAGCGCTGCCGGCGAACGGACCGCGCTTCGGGTTGCAGCGGCGGCGCCGGTGGCGGAGATGGCCGGCTCGGTGTCCTGGAGATATATGCCGGAGCCGCTGCGGTCGACGGTCTGCCGGAATCTGCCGCGGCTGGCTGCGGCCTGGGACTATCGCTGCGCCGCGCACCAATACCGGATGCTGGCGGCCGGGCACTGCCACTATGTCGTGTTCCATCGCCTGCTGCCGTGGGATCACGCAGCGGGCTGGCTGCTGCACCAAGAGGCCGGCGGCTGGTCGGCACGGCTTGACGGCAGCCCGTATGACCCGGCGCAGACGACTGGCGGCCTGATCTGCACGCCCGACGAGGCGAGTTGGCGCGCGCTGCGGGCGGCGCTGTTCGAAAGCTGAGCTATTCGGACCGCTTCACCGCGATCCAGTGCGCTTCCATCGCTTCCAATGTTGCGTCCGCCGGCGTTTCTCCCGCTGCAGCCAGCCGCTGCTCGACGGCATTGAACCGCCGTGTGAACTTCCGGTTGGCGTGCTGGAGGCAGGCTTCGGGGTCTAGGCCCAGCTTGCGCGCGAGGTTGGCGACCACGAACAGGATGTCACCTAGCTCATCGGCCAGCCGTTCCGGGTTGGCCCTTTCCGAGTCGTTGCCAGGCAGTTCGGCGCGCAGTTCCGCGGCCTCCTCATCGAGCTTGTCCAGCACCATGGCGGCGTCGGGCCAATCGAAGCCGACGCGGGCGGCGCGGCCGGTGACCTTCAAGGCGCGGGTGAGGGCAGGCAGCCCGGCAGGTATCCCGGCCAAGATCCCGGTCTCTGCCCGCGCCCGGCGTTCGACCGCCTTCTGTTCCTCCCAGCCCGGGAGGTTCGGCGCGCCAGGCTCGGGCGGGAAGATATGCGGATGGCGCCGGATCATCTTGTCGGTGATGGCGCGTGCGACGTCCGCGAAACCGAACGCGCCGGCCTCCTCGGCCATTTGGGCGTGGTAGACCACCTGGAACAGCAGATCCCCGAGTTCGTCGGGAAGGGCCGTCATGTCGCGCCGTGCGATGGCGTCGGCGACTTCGTAGGCTTCCTCGACCGTGTAGGGCGCGATCGTGTCGAAGCTTTGCGCCTGGTCCCATGGGCAGCCTGAGCTGGGGTCGCGAAGTGCTGCCATGAGGTCGAGCAAGCGGGCGATCTCGCGTTGGGCTTCACTCTCCATTGCGTGCATCGGTCATAGTCGCGATCCCTAGACGTTTTGGTGCATTTCGCCGGAAAGTTAGGCGACGCAAGATCCTGCCTCGTATGATGGGAAGCATATTGGCCGTCGATCAATCTGGACGGCTCTTCGCCTGGTTTAGAATCTTGCCATATATACTCTGTCCACGTGAGAACCCGAAAATCGGCTGGCGAGTCGATCCTTATATGAGCGGCGTTCCGGGGATGCGAAGTTTTCGGGTTCTCACGTGGACGGAGTATACATACTAAGCCGCGACAACCTCGTTATAGCTGACTAGATTTGCAACCATGAATGGCTCGACTCGCTATGACCACCTCTCACGCGAGGAGCTGATTGCGCTCTTGGAGCGCCGCGATGCTCGGCGATCTTACGGTCTCGTATGGGAACGTGAGGGGATACTGCCAGACTCCGCGGTGAACGACGACTATATCGCGTTCGATCTCGATCCCTCCTTGTCGACCGGAACCGCGAATGCGAACGGGTGGCGGAACCTGGTGATAGAAGGTGATAACTGGGATGCCCTCCGAGCGCTCCGCATATCCTGCGCAGGTCGAGTGAAAACAATTCTGATCGACCCGCCTTACAACACGGGCAATCGGGACTTCGTATACAACGACCGCTTTATCGGTCAGCAGGATCGGTATAGGCAGTCGGTTTGGCTCGAATTCCTTTATCGGCGTCTGATCATTGCCCGCGACCTACTTGCGGATGATGGTGTTATCCTGGTCTGTATCAATGACGAGAATCGCGCCAGGCTTGACTTGCTCATGGAGCAGGTGTTTCCGGGCAAGCGCCTGGGCAGCTTTGCCTGGCGGACCAAGGACACCAACAACAGCGACAAGCGCCGCAATTGGAGCGGTGTGCATGAGCACGTCTTAGTATTTGCAAACCCGGAGTTTGGCTTTATCGGACCCGATGCGGGTCCGGGGAAGTTTCGCGTGCGCCCGGAGTTTGGCGACATACCGGTTAGGCTTGATCCTTTAACCAGTAACAAGACATTTCAAACACGCGAGAACACCTATTATCCCATCCAAGATCCCTCAACCGGACTGTGGTATCCGGCCGCGCCCAATCAGGTTTGGCGGTTTTGGAGTGAGGCCTAAATTGAACGGCAGAGACTGGACGCGGAGGCAAACCCGCATGTCGATGGCGCTAAGCGTCGGCGCAATACGGCCAGGCCGGGTAACGGGCCGTCAATAGAGTCGTTTATCCGAGCACAGGAAATCCATTTCCCAATCCAAAGCTCTCCGCCATTCTTCTATGCGGACCGGGCGGCACTGGATGCCGCCATTGCTTCCGGTGACGTTCCCCGCGACGGGAAGGGCCGCCCGCTGCTGCGGGCTGATCTGCCTAGGCTTGACTTCTGGATCGGGAAGCCAATCGCCCACGGACGGCTGAGCCGTATCGTCCGGAAAACGGCGGCGCACGATGAGACGCGACGCCCTGTAAGTAGTTGGATAGCAGGGCGGGGCGAAGCATCGCCGGATGAAGGCGTGCAGACGTTGCGGAGCGATCGGCAGGGCGTGGCGACCGCGGAGATTGAGCAGCTTTTCGGCGCTCAGGTATTCACGTTCCCGAAGCCCTCAAGTCTGATCCGTGAGCTGGTACGCGCAACGGCAGGGGAGGGCGATCTTGTCCTGGATTTCTTTGCCGGGTCCGGCACCACCGGCGCCGCGATCCTGTCGCTAAATGCCGAGGATGACGCCGACCGACGTTTTATCTTGGTATCCAGCACAGAATCGACCGAGTTGGAGCCTGAAAAGAACCTTTGTCGGGATGTTTGCGCCGAGCGCCTACGCAAGGTCATCGCCGGTGAAGGTAGGGACGGGCCCGTGCCGGGCGATTTCGCCTATCTTCGCACCCGACGCATCGCTTGGGACGACGTTCTTTACGAATTGGACGATGCTGAGGTTTGGCTGCTGCTCCAGTTGCGTCATGCCAGAGTTCTACGAGCGTTTGACACGGCCGCTGCTCTCCAGATTGCGCCGCCTGATCCGGACCGTCCGGAAGAAGCAACTATCGCGTTTTTGCCCGAACCGACGGACACTGCGGTTGCCGAGGTTCGCCGCCTTGCGCTCTTAGGACCCGTTGTCGCGTTCTCGTTGATACCCGGGCCGCTCCGCGACGCCCTTGCCCTTCCAGCGGTCCCCATTGAGCAAGTTCCTGGCCAACTGCTGTCCGAGTTCCCCCGCCTTATAGCGGGGCTGTAGGCGTGGCACGCCGAACATTGGTCCCAATGGTCCTCCGTGAGTTCCAGCAGGAAGCGGTCGAAAGCCTGACCGATGCCGCATTGGATGCAGTCGCAAAGATTATGGCCGCACCTCAGGAGCGTCGCCGGATTGCCCGTCGGATTGGCTGTTCGCTCCTGCAGGCTCCGACCGGCTCAGGCAAGACAGTCATGCTCGCCAGGACAGTAGAAGGCGTGAGCCAACGCATTCCCATTGTTTGGTTCTGGTTCGCGCCGTTTGCAGGGCTAGTCAGCCAGACTGCAAACGCCCTCCGCTCGGCAGCGCCGGGCCTGCGAGTCCGCGATCCGACAAAGGACCGCATTGAGATTGGAACCGGGGCAGGGGACGTGTTCGTGGCCACTTGGGCGAGCGTTGCTGCGCGCCGGGCGGACGCGCGCAGGATGCGGCAAGATGACGATACTGGCCCGTCGCTGGACACGTTGGTCCGCAATCTTCGGACTTCCGGCTTTCTGATCGGCGCCGTTGTCGATGAAGCCCATCACAGCTTTCGGCCAGGAACCGAGGCTTTCCGGTTCTTCGACGAAGTGCTTGATCCAGACCTGCTGATGTGCGCGTCCGCCACCCCGGACGACGGCGACGTTGAGCTTCTGCGGCGGGGTCTGGACATTGGCCGCTTTCAACGCGTCAGCGTGTCCCGCACGCGTGTCGTCGAGGCTCGGCTCAACAAGCCCCGGGTTAGAGCGGTGAGCTTCGTCGCGCGCGGCGCAAGCGCGGTTTTGCTCGATCTCAACGAGGTAGCATTGCGCAAGGCGGTCGAGCAGCATCGCAGACTGAAAAGACTACTCAAGGAGGCAGCGATACCAATCGTTCCGCTGCTTCTAGTTCAGGCTTCAAGCACCGATTGGACCCCCGCCCGTGTACTAAGGCCTGTTGCGAGGCCCGTTGCAGTTCGCCGCTGATGCCGTAGCGGTTCACACAGCCGCAGAACCCGATCCAGATGTCCAGGCACTCGCGAACGACTCCAATGTAGAAGTCCTGGTATTCAAGATGGCAGTCGCGACCGGCTTCGACGCACCTCGCGCGTTTACCCTATGCGCTTTGAGGCCGGTTGTTGATGCAAATTTCGGATTGCAAATCATTGGCCGGATCATGCGCGTCCATGCACTCTTACAATCTTTGGTCCTATGGTGGACTAGGAACCTGCCGCGACCGAATGCCGTTGACGATTGGTCGGTTCGCATTGTGTTGCCAGAGTCCGGCAGAGGCTATTATCCTGATTTTGTAGTATGTATTGACGATCGTAAGCATTCAAACGGGATTGGCCTGGCGGAAACAAAGGAAAGAACTGAAACCGAGGACAGCAGCGCAAAAAGCCGCACGGAGCATCGGGAGTATGGGCGAGCTCTAATGGTATCTTATGATGCCGATGCCGATCGTTTTATCCGCGTCGAGTTTGCCCCTGAACTCGGCCGCAACCGGGCAATGGGGCCATTACGGCCAGGTGATCTCATTTGATGGCGGTGGTATATTCACGATCAAAGAAAGGATTTCGATATGGATAAGCTTGAGGTGAGGAGCTCCCTCCTGCCGAGACATAAAACGGGATCGTTCAGTCGCATAATGCATATTATGGAAACTCGCCACCGTCATGGACCTTCGATATCCAGTATCATGCCGTCATGCGCGGGTTCCATGTGCGGCGGCAAGCGTCGCGTCAGCCAGGCCCAATCAACGTCGTAGCCCATGTGCGTCAGCACGACCCGGCGCGGTTTCAGTCGGTCTGTCCATTCCAGAACCTGCTCTAGGTTCGCGTGCGTTTTGTGCGGTTGACGCTGGAAACAATCGACCACCCACGTGTCGATGCCGGACAGCGCGTCAAAGGCGCTGTCGTCCAATGTCGCCACGTCGGTCGAATAGCCAAATCTGCCGACGCGTAAACCAAGCGTCGGCAGAAAGCCGTGGTCTTGTTCGAATACCTGGATCTGCATTCCAGCAGCCTCGACCGTTTGGCCGGGCTCGATGGCGCGCGGCGTCAGCACCGGACGGAAGAAATATGGCTGGGTCCAGGGCTGGAACGCATAATCGAACCGCTTATCCAGTTCCGCCAGGGTCCGCGGCGTGGCGAACGCATCGATGGGACGTTTGACCAGCCGGTTAAGAATGCGGACGTCGTCGATCCCGAGGACGTGGTCCGCATGGGCATGGGTGAACAGGATCGCGTCCACCCGTGGCACGCCGCAAGCGAGCAGCTGCATGCGCATATCTGGCGAGGTATCGACCAGCAAGCGCTCGCCCGTTGGGCTCTCGATGACGATGCTGGACCGTGTGCGGCGGTTGCGCGGCTCGGCCGGGTCGCAGGCGCCCCAATCACCGCGGCCGTCGGCACCGCCAATTTGCGGCACGCCTGCGGAGCCGCCGCAGCCGAGGATCGTCACGCGAAGCACGCCTAAGCCGTCACGCTGGGAGCGCAGCGAGTTCCAGCGGAACTGCGCGGGCCCAGCGAAACCGAGTGGTTTGCGCGCCGCAGCCGGGCGAACAGCGTGCGGACATTGCGGGTGGTGAGCGCTGCCAACTCGTCGAACGTCAGCCCGCGGACCTCGGCCAGCGTGCGCGCGCTCTCGACGACGTAGCTGGGTTCGTTGCGTTTTCCGCGATATGGCACCGGGGCCAGGAACGGCGCATCCGTCTCCACCAGCAATCGCTCGGCCGGCACGTCCCTGGCGATGTCGCGCAGCTCGCCGGATTTGGGGAACGTCACCATGCCGGAAAAGCTGACATAGCCACCCAGCCCGAGCGCCGTCTCGGCCAGACGCCGGCCCGAGCTGAAGCAGTGCAGCAGCATCTGGAATGGACCGCCTGCCTCCCATTCCTCATGCAGGATGGCCGCGATGTCCTCGTCAGCATCGCGGGCATGGATCACCAACGGCAGTCCAGCTAACCGCGCGGCGCGGATATGCTGCCGGAAGCTCGCCTGCTGCACGTCATGCGGAGCCTTGTTGTAGAAATAGTCGAGGCCCGACTCACCGATGCCGACGACCCGCTCATGTGCAGCATGGCCTGCGATGGCCGCCGCATCGGCGACAGGCGTTTCGCCGACGTTATGCGGGTGGACGCCAACGGTGCACCATACGCCGGGATGCCGGGTCAGCGCGATCAGGTCCGCCGACTGGCTGAGCCGGGTGCCGATCGTGATCATCTCCCCTACCCCGGCCGCCGCGGCACGCGCCAATACCGCGTCCAGCTCTGGACCTTCAAACGCGTCCAAATGACAATGTGAGTCGATCAGCATCAGCGCCCTACCCGCCTTCGCCGACATAACGCGGGAACACGCCCTGAGGTGCCGGCAGCGCTGATCCCGGCGGGAGCGGCGTGGCAAGATCGGCGAGGCCGCGACGATCGGGTGGCGCACCCACCTGATCGAGCATCGCGGCCATGCTGCCCGGCATGAACGGCTGCAGCACCGTCGCCACGCAGCGGATCACCTCAACCAGCACATTCAGTACGCTCGCCATCCGCACCTGGTCCGTCTTGCGCAGCGCCCAGGGCGCCTGATGATCGATATAGGCGTTGGCGGCGCGTATCACCCTCCAAACGTCCTCAAGCGCATCGTGGAATGCAAGGCGATCCAGGCGATCGCCAACCGATCGAGGCAGCGCCTGCGCCGCCTCGAGCAGCGCCGTGTCCTGCACGGTCGCGGCGGCACGCTCTGGCATCAGCCCGCCACAGTTCTTCGCGACCTGGGATAGGGTGCGCTGGGCCAGGTTGCCAAGATCGTTCGCGAGCTCAACGTTCGTGCGCCGAATCAGCGCGGCGTCGCTGTAGTCGCCGTCATTGCCGAACGGCACCTCGCGCAGCAGAAAGTAGCGCACGGGGTCAAGGCCGAACTTCTCGACGAGCCGCACGACATCGACGGCGTTGCCCAGCGACTTGCTCATCTTCTCGCCGGCGGCTGTCCACCAGCCATTCGAGAACACCCGCCGCGGCGTGGGCAGCCCGGCCGCCATCAGGAACGCCGGCCAATACACGGCGTGGAACCGGATGATGTCCTTGCCGACGAGGTGCACGTCCGCCGGCCAGAACGGCCAGCGTGGACTCGCCGTGTCCGGGAAACCCGCCGCAGACAGGTAGTTCGTCAACGCGTCGAGCCATACATACATGACGTGGTCCGGATCGTCCGGCACCGGCACGCCCCAGGTAAAACTGGTCCGGCTGACGGACAGGTCATGCAGCCCGCCACGGACGAAGCTCACGACCTCGCTCCGGCGGCTCGCTGGCGCGAAGAAGTCCGGCTGGTCCTCATACAGCGCCAGCAGGCGGTCCTGCCACGCTGACAAGCGGAAGAAATAGGACGGCTCCCTCACCCACTCGACCGGCGCGCCGGTCGGCGCCATCAGGGTGCCGTCGGGCCAGGCGGTCAGCTCGGATTCGTTATAGAACGCCTCGTCACGGACGGCGTAGTAGCCCTCGTAATGCCCGAGATAGATGTCGCCGGACGCCCGCAGCCGCCGCCAGAGCTCCTGGCAGGCGCGCTTGTGACGCTCCTCCGTGGTGCGGATGAAATCGTCGTTGGACAGACCCATCAACGCAGATAGGCCCTCGAACTGCGCAGAGATTCGGTCGGCGAACGCCTGTGGCGCCAGGCCCGCATCATGGGCGGCCTTCTCGACCTTCTGCCCGTGCTCATCCGTGCCGGTCAGGAAGAACACGTCAAAGCCGTCCAGCCGCTTCCACCGCGCCAGCACATCAGCCGCGAGCGAGGTGTAGGCATGGCCGATGTGCGGCGCGCCGTTGACGTAATAGATGGGGGTCGTGACGTAGAACCGCTTGGTCATGGGGTGTTGAGCAAATCCAGGGTCGAGACGATCGCATGCCGCTTGTCCAGGTTGAACCGCTCGGTATCGTCCTGCAGCCGCGTGAGCGCGTGCCACAGATTGCCCCACTCGGCTAGCGGTTTCAGGCCTGCGAGCCGCTGTTGGCCGGCATCGGCCTGGCCTCTGACGATATCTCGGACGACGCCGCTGATCGCATCCCGCAACAGGTCCATGAAGGTCGCGAACCCGGCGTCGTTCCGCGCCAGCTTGTCTGCGACCTCATAGGCGCGGAGCACCGGCAGGTTCGGCGCCGCCCGCAGCACGTTCGCCACCACGCCGGCGATCTCGACGCCCTGCTCTTCCGCCAGCGCCACGGCCCGGCCCGGCGCGCCGCCAGCGAGGGCCGCCAGCGTCGCCCGTTCCTCCGATGCCTGATCCGGCATGCATTGGGCCAGCACGCGCTCCATATCGGCCGGCCCAAGCTCCCCAAGCCGAAGCCGCCGGCATCGGCTGCGGATCGTCGGCAGCAGCCGGCCCGGCGCCGCGCACACCAGCAGCAGCACAGCGCGCGGCGGCGGCTCCTCCAGCACCTTCAGCAGCGCATTCGCGGCGTTGCGGTTCAGGTGCTCGGCCCCGTCCACCACGACGATGCGCCAGCCGCCCTCGGCCGGGGTCAGCCGCAGGAAATCCGCGACGCTCCGGGCGCTGTCCACCACAATCTCAGACCGCAGGCGCTTGCGCTTCTCGTCCCACTCGCGCTCGATCGTCAGCAGGTCGGCGTGGGTCCCAGCCGCGACGCGCCGGAACACGGGATACGCCGGGTCGTTCACGGCGGCGGCGGGCACGCCGGAGCCGGCGAGCAACCGCCGGGCAAACCGATAGGCGAGCGTCGCCTTGCCGACGCCCTCGGGTCCCGTTAGCAGCCAGGCGTGATGGATGCGCCCGGCGAGGACGGCGTCGTCGATCACCGCCTCGGCCGCCGCATGACCCAGCAGCGATGGATTCTCGCGCGGCGCCAGCGTCGTCATGCTGAACCCAGTCGGCGGCTGGTTACGACTGCAAGGACCGCACGGTGCACGTCCGCCATCGCACCGTCCGCCGAGATGACGACGCAGCGTAGTGGCTCGGCTGCGGCAATAGCAGCGAAACCAGCCGCGACCCGTGCGTGAAAGGCCATGTCCATCGCCTCATAGCGATCGAGGGCCCGGTCGCGCGACGCGATCCGCTGAGCGGCACTATCCGGCGAGACCTGCAGGACGATGGTGAGATCAGGCTGCACCGGCAGCAATTGGCATAATGCCGCGATCAAGGCGCGATCGGCGCCGAGACCGTAACCCTGATAGGCCATCGTCGAGTCGGCAAACCGATCGCAGATCACGATATCGCCCCTAGCAAGGGCCGGCTGTATTGTTCGCTCGACGTGTTCGGCTCGCGCGGCGAAGTGGAGGTAGATCTCGGCAGCGGGCGACCAATCGTAATCGCGCGACAGCAGAAGGCCGCGCAACGCCTCGGCGTTTGGTGCGCCGCCGGGTTCGCGGGTGCACAGGACCGCGTCGCCGGCTGCCGCCAACGCTTCGGCCAGCAGCCGGGCTTGAGTCGACTTCCCCGCCCCCTCCCCGCCTTCGAACGTGATGAACACCTGGGCGTCAGGATCCCGTGACGTAGCGGCTCACGATCGCCATGGCCCGCCCCGGCAATCCAAGCCGCGGCACGTCGGCGCCGGCAAGCAACGGCATCTCCATCGTCGGCACGCCTCGTCCAGACACCGTGAGCTTGCCCAGCACGTCGCCGCGGCTAACCGGAGCCGGAACCGGATTTTCATATTCCACCGCGATCTTGGCGTTCTTGCGCCATTGCCGCGGCATGGTCATCACGACGTCCTGGCCGCCGACCAGCGGCACGGTCGGGCGGGCGCCCAGCCAAACCTTCGCCGCCTCGACCGTGTCGCCCGCGGTGAACAGCGTCACGTTCTCGAACTCACGGAAGCTCCATTCGAGCAGCCGCTCGCTTTCCTCCGCACGCTGATGCATCGAGGTCAGGCCATTCACCACGACGACCACACGCCGTCCGCCGCGGGCGCTGCTGGCCACCAGGCCGTAACCACCCTCATCCGTGTGCCCGGTTTTCAACCCGTCCGCCACACCCTTCTGCACCAGCGGATTGCGATTCTGCTGCTCGATCGCGTTGTATTTAAACGTTTTTTCGTTGTCGTAATGATAGTATTCCGGGAAGTCGGTAATCAGCCGGCGGGCCAGCGTTGCGATGTCGCGGCACGACATGCGCTGCTGCGGATCGGGCCACCCTGTGCTGTTGCGGAAATTGGACGCAGTCAAGCCCAGCTCTTTGGCCTTTGCGTTCATCAGCTCGGCGAACGCCTCCTCCGACCCGGCCACCGCTTCCGCCAACACGATGCAGGCGTCGTTGCCGGACTGCACGATCACGCCGCGGACCAGGTCTTCGACCTTCACGGTGCCATTCAGCGGCACGAACATCTTCGAGCCCTGCATGCGCCAGGCCCGCTCGCTCACCGGCAGTTCCTGAGTCAGGGTCATGCGGCCGGATTTCAGCATGCCATAGACGATATAGGCGGTCATCAGCTTGGTCATCGAGGACGGCGGCATCGGCGCGTCGCCCTCCTTGTCCAGCATCGTCGCGCCGGTGTTGAAATCCATGATGAGCGCGAACTTCGCCGCGGTGTCGACCGGGCCGAGCGGGGTGGTCGCCGGGGTTCCGGTAGGCACGGCGTCACGGGTCCGGCCATGCGGCACTGTGCGGCGCTGCTGTGCCTGCGCACCCGCGCCGGGCAACGCCGCCAGAGCCGCGCCAGACACCAAGACGTAACGTCGGTTCAGCATGGTACGGCGCTCCCTACTCAACCACGATATGCGCATCGGTTACTCCCGCCCCCAGTGCCCGGTCCAGCGCCGAGTCTGCCTGAGCTACGTTCGCGAACGGCCCTGCCCTCACCCGGAACGTCTCGAACCGGCCCTGCCGCACACGCTCGACCGTAGTCCCAAGCACGGCGAGGCGCGCCCGAACCTGGTCCGCATAGCGCGCCTCGCCGAAATCGCCCGCCCGAAGCCATAGTTGGCCGATGTCCGTCGGCACTCGGACGGCTGTATCTGGAAGCCTCGCCGGTACGATGACGCCCGATTGGCCGATCGCAGTTCCTGGCCCAGTTCCTGGCAAAGCCACGGCCACGATGCGGCGTCGAGTCGATCGCTCCAGTCCAGGCGGCGGCGCCAGTTCCTCGGACGCCACCCGGTCCCGCGGCGCCCTCGCAACTGCAACGCCCGGGCTGCCCTGCAGCGAGGCGCGAAGCGCTAGGCTCAGCCCGGCCTCAACCTGCACTCGCACCCGCGTGGCCGCGCCGGGCATCATGCCGAGCCGGTCCGCCGCGCGCTGGGTCAGTCCGATCAAGCGGCCCGGGCTGGCCGGCCCACGATCATTGATCCGGATCAGTGCCTGCAGCCCGGTCTCGAGGTTGGTAACACGCGCGACTGCCGGAAGCTGCAGGGTGGCATTGGCACCGGCCATCGCCGTCGCGTCCCGGATCTCGCCATCGGCCGTGAGCCCGGGCCGATCAGGCAGCACGACCGCCAGGCCTGTCGCATCCAGATGAAAGTCCTCCCGCGGATAGAACCAGGCGGCTCCGGCCTGATAGGCGGGTCCGACGACATATTGCGGTTGCGGGCCGGCGTCCGGCGGATGGTCAAGGAACCGGCCACATCCGATCAGCAGCAACGGCGTGAGCAGCAGGAGCGGTGCGGCATGGCGCGTCAAGCGGCCGCTTCGCCCAGGATGCCAACCGCAAGTGCGTAGAAATCCGAGGGGTTGTAACGCCTTATCACATTGAAATTAGGGTAGGTCATGAACCCCTGCCCCGGCGCCGCTCCGCCCGGCACGACGACCGCACCAAGGGCCTCGGACCGTCCGAACTCGCGCCCATCCTCCCGCAGCACGCCCGCGCGCATCCAGTCTTTCAGGCTGCGACGGGTATCGCGTCCGGCTCCCGCCCCATCGAAGCCCGCTGGCAGTCGGACCGGCTGCGCCCAAGGCTCGCCTCGGCGCCATCCGCTCTTTGCCAGATAATTGGCGATCGAGCCGAACACGTCGGCCTTGCTGTCCCAGATGTCGCGGCGGCCGTCGCCGTCGAAGTCAACGGCAAAGCGCAAATAGGAACTTGGCATGAACTGCGGCTGTCCCATTGCGCCGGCATAGCCTCCGGTCAGCCGGGTAGGCGTCACGTCACCCTGGTCGAGGATGCGCAGCGCGTTCATCAGCTCGCCACGGTAATAGGCGCCGCGCCGCCCTTCCCATGCGAGCGTCGAGAGCGCCTCTACCAGCCGGTAGTTGCCCTTGTTCGCCCCGAACGCCGACTCGACGCCCCAGATGCCCATGATGATCAACGCATCGACGCCGAACCGCTGCTCGACCTGCGCCAGCAGGCTGCGCTCGCGGGCATAGTTCTCCCGGGCGGCCTGCAAACGGCTGTCCGGCAGCACGCGGGCGCGATACTCCGGCCAAGTCAGGGTGAACTCCGGCTGGCGATGGTCGAGCTCGATCACGCGCTGGTTGGGCTGCACGCCGGCAAAGGCCTGCTGCAGCGTCGCCTCCCGAATGCCAGCTCGGCGAGCCTCCGCCATCACTCCGTTCACGAAACCGCTGAACGCATCCTGCCCCAGCGTCGGCCGGGCAAAAGGTGAGAGCGCGGCGGACAGAATCATTACGCGACGGTTCAGCATGAGCCACGTGTGCCACAGTGCGGACCCGGCCGGCAACGTGCTTGGATGGAAAACTGATTTGGCGCAAAGTAGCAGCAAACCAACCGGGGGGAGACGACCATGGGCATCACGGCCGAGCTATCTGCGTTCAGCGCCAACATTTCGCTCCCTGCGCTGCCGCCGCAGGTGGTCGAGCGCGCCCGGTTCCTGGTGCTCGACCTCGTCGGCAACATCGTGCGAGCCCGGCACGACGCCGAGAGCACCGCGCCGATGCTGGCGGCTGTCCGCGCCTTGGGCATGGCGGCGGGCAACAGCGGCGTGTTCGGCGACTGTGCCCGCTACACCCCGGCCGGCGCTGCATTGCTGAACGGCGCGTTGGGCCACTCGCTCGACTTCGACGATACCCACGCGGCCGGGTCGCTGCACCCTGGCTGTCCCGTTATCTCGGCCGCCTTCGCCGCCGGTGAAATGACCGGGGCCGCCGGCGCCGACGTGCTGGCGGCCATCATCGCCGGCTACGAGGTCGCCTGCCGCGTCGCACTGGCGTTGCCGGCGGGCGAGCATTACGCCCGCGGCTTCCACCCCACCGCGACCTGCGGCGTGTTCGGCGCTGCCGCCGCAGCCGGGCGCGTATTCGGGCTGGATGCGGACGGCATCGCCTCGGCGCTCGGCATAGCGCTCAGCCAGTCCGCCGGCAGCCTGCAGTTCTTGGCGAACGGCGCCTGGACCAAGCGGTTCCAGGTCGGCTGGTCCGGCATGGCCGGGCTCGCGGCTGCGACCCTGGCCCGCGAGGGCTTCAAAGGGGCGGCGGAAGCGCTGGAGGGCAAGCACGGCTTCCTGAACGCCTACGCGCCCGCGCCGAACCCTGGCCGTGCGGTCGAGGACCTCGGGACCGAGTTCGAGCTGATGCAAACGGCGGTGAAGCCCTATCCTTCGTGCCGCTACGGTCATGCCGGGATCGACGCGGCCATCATGCTGCGGGCCGAGCACGCCATCGACCCGGCCGCGATCGAGCGTGTGACCCTCGGCCTGCCCGAGGCCGGCATGCTGCTGATCGGCGCGCCAGCAGCGAAGAAGGCCGATCCGCAGAACGTGGTGGACGGCCAGTTCAGCGGACCCTTCGTGATCGCGACGGCGCTCGTGACCGGCGGCATGGGCTGGGATAGCTACGCGCTGCTGCAGGATCCCCGCATCCGTGCCCTGCTGCCGCGCATCGCCTGCGAGTGGAATGCCGAGGTGCAGGCCGAGTTCCCGGCCAACATGTCTGGTAGGTTGACCGTCGTGGCTGCGGGCCAGACCTATCAGCGCCTCGTGGTGGTGCCGAAGGGCGAGCCCGGCAATTTCCTGACCCAAGGCGAGTTGCGGCAGAAGTTCATGGCGCTGAGCGGGGCGGTGCTCGGCGAGGACCGCGCGGCGCACCTGGCCGACGCTGTTCTAGCAATCGACACGGCACCCAGGGTTGGCCCGCTGCTGCGGCTGGCGGCGCCCATGTCCGGCGCCCGCCTTGCCGGCGATTAGCTGAACCGGCCGGTCTTCGGGAAGCCATTCGGCGGCATCCGGCCAGCCTGGCCGCGCGCGCCGATCCAATCCTGCAGCGCCGTCTCGGTCCGTGTCTTCTCGCCCAGCCGCCAAGTCAGCCCGTCCGCGAGCCGGAACACCTTGGCGTCGGCCAGTTTGCCGTCGCGATGCTTCTGCAGCAGCACGCCGGACCCGCGGGACAGGTCCGGCACCTGGGACAGCGGGAACACCAGCAGCTTGCGGTTGGTGCCGATTATCGCAACGTGGTCGCCCTCGGCTGGAACGCAGAGCACTGCCGCCTCGTCCGGCCGCACATTCAGCACCTGCTTGCCGGTCCGCTTCTCGGCGATCAGATCCGCGGCCGCGACGACGAAGCCGCGGCTCGCCGAGCTCGCGACCAAGTAGCGCAGCCCTTCGCGCCAGACGAACAGCGTTGCGACGTCGTCGTCATTGCCCAGCTCGGCGAGCACCCGGATCGCCTGCCCGTCGCCCCGCCCGCGCGGCAGGTCGCCGGCGCGCAGAGTGTGCGCACGGCCGTTGCTGGCGAACAGGCATAGCCGGTCGGTCGTCTGGCAGGGCACCAGCAGCCGGAGCTTGTCGCCCTCCTTGAACCTCAGCTCCACGCCGTCGGCCAGGTGGCCCTTCACCGCCCGGATCCAGCCCTTGTCGGACAGCACGACCGTGATCGGTTCGCGCTCGATTAGGCTATCGGCGTCCACCTCGATCGCAACCGGCACCTGCCCCAGCACGGTCCGCCTCGCACCGAGCGTGCCTTGGCCGAACTTCTCACGCACCGCCGCGAGCTCGACCTCGATCTTCTGCCACCGCCGGGCTTCGTTCTTCAGCAGCGCCTCGACCTCGCGCTGCTCCCGGGACAGCGACTTGTGCTCGCGGCGTATCTCCATCTCTTCCAGGCGCCGCAGCGAGCGGAGCCGCATGTTCAGGATCGCCTCCGCCTGCAGGTCGGTGAGGGTGAAATGGGCGATCAGCGCCGGCTTCGGATGGTCCTCCTCGCGGATGATGCGAATGACCTCGTCAAGGTTCAGGAATACCGCGAGGTAGCCGTCCAGCACCTCCAGCCGGCGCTCGATCGCGGCCTGGCGATGGCGGGAGCGGCGGACCAGAACCTCGTGCCGATGGTCGAGCCAGGCGCGCAGCACGCCGCGCAGGCCGAGCACCATGGGCGTGCGGTCGGCGGTCAGCACGTTCATGTTCAGCGGAAACCGGCTCTCGAGAGCGGTCGCGCGGAACATCGTCTCCATCAGCACCTCGGGCTCCACCCCACGGGATTTCGGCTCCAGCACCAGCCGGACCAGCTCGGTGCTCTCATCCCGGATGTCGCCGAGGAACGGCAGCTTCTTCGCTTCCAGCAATTCGGCGATCTGCTCAATCAGCCGAGCTTTCTGCACCTGGTATGGAATCTCGGTGACCACGACGTGCCATTGGCCGTGCTTGCCGCGCTCGATCTCCCAACGGGCACGGGTGCGGAAGCCGCCACGCCCGGTCTCGTATGCCAGCAGGACGGCGGCCGGATCCTCGATCAAGGTCCCACCAGTCGGGAAGTCCGGACCCGGCATATGGGCCAGGAGGTCGGCGGTCGTCGCCTCTGGATGCTGGATCAGGTGAATCGCCGCAGTGCAGACCTCGCCGGCGTTGTGCGGCGGGATGCTGGTCGCCATGCCGACCGCGATCCCCGCGGCTCCGTTGGCCAGCAGGTTCGGAAACCCGCCCGGCAGCACAATCGGCTCGTTCTCCTCGCCGTCGTAGGTGGCGCGGAAGTCCACGGCGTCGTCGTCGATGCCCGACAGCAGCGTCTGCGCGACCTCGGTCAGCCGGGCCTCGGTGTAACGCATCGCGGCGGCATTATCACCGTCGATGTTGCCGAAATTGCCCTGTCCCTCGATCAGCGGATAGCGCGCCGCGAAGTCCTGCGCCAGCCGCACCAGGGCCTCATAGACCGCGACGTCCCCGTGCGGGTGATATTTGCCGATCACATCGCCCACCACCCGGGCGCATTTTTTGAAGCCGGACGTTGGGTCGAGCTTCAACTGGTGCATCGCATAGACCAGCCGCCGGTGCACCGGCTTCAGGCCATCGCGCACGTCCGGCAGGCTACGCGACATGATCGTGCTCAGCGCATAGGCCAAATAGCGCTCGCTGAGCGCCTCCGCGAGCGGCGTGTCCGCGATCGTTCCGATTAGATCGTCAGGCATAGTGTCTCCGTTGAGAGAACATATAGCGAACTAGCTCGCCGCCGCCAAGGCCGTAATGCGGTCATACAGCATGTCCCGCGCGGCAGGCAGCGGACGATGCTGCTGCCCGAAGGCGTCCCGTGCCAGGAAGTGCCCGGTCAGCTTAAGGCCGTCCCGCCAATCCTCGACGGACGCCGTGTTGGCGCCCACCAGGAAACCCGGCAGCCGCAGCAGGCGGTCCCGCCACTCGCCCGCGGCCGCATCCGACACCGCCCGGCCCGTCTTCGGTGAGACCCAGGCCAGCCCGGACGTGACCCCGGACACCGCGCAGGATGATAGATCAAGGCCATAGCCAAGCTCCGCCAGCAGAGCGCCTTCCCACCGCACCAGGTCGGTCAAAGCATCCGCGCCGCGGCCCAACCCAGCGATCAACTGCACAAGCCCGGCGAACACACGCGGATGCGGCTCGCGTTCCGGCAACGCGCCTTCCGCTACGGCGCAGGCGGATGACAGGATGGCAAGCGACAATGCGTCGTCCATCGCCAGTGCAGCGCCCGGATGCACCAGCTCGGCGGTGATGGAACCGAGCTGGTCGGCTAGCCGGGCGACCCATCGCGCCTGCACCAGGTTGCCGGATTGCCACGTCGACGCCTGCGCCCGGGAACTGCCGCCTCGGACCAGGCCACGGTGGGTTCCGTGCGGCTCGGTAAGCACCGTCACTAACGCGTCACCCTCGCCATATGCGCGCGCGGCTAGGACGACCGCTGGAGCTTCCCATTCCAAAGGCGATGCTACGCCGTATCGTCGAGGCCGATGGCCCGCAGCCGCGCGCCCTCCTCGTCCCAGCCGGCTCGCTCCTTCACATTCAGAAATAGATGGACCGGCCGCTCAAGCAGGCCCGTCAGCTCCTTCCGGGCGCGGGCGCCGATCTCCTTGATGCGGCTGCCGCCGGCCCCGATCAGGATTGCCTTATGCCCAGCGCGCCCGACGTAAACCGTCGCCTCGACCCGCACCGATCCGTCGGGCTTCTCCTGCCAGTTTTCGGTCTCGACCGTGGTGCCGTAAGGGATCTCCTCCTGGATTTGCAGGAAGATCTGCTCTCGCACGATCTCGGCGGCGAGCAGTCGATCGGGAAGATCAGTGAGGTCGTCATCGGGATAGAGATGCGGCCCAGCCGGCACGCCCGCCGCCAGCGCGTCCAGCAGCCGGTCGAGCCCGCCCCCGGTGGCGGCGCTCACCATGAAGGTCTGTTCTGCTGGCAGGATGGCGCTCAACTCGGCAGTCAGCGGCAGCAGCGTGTGGGCCGCGATCAGGTCGATCTTATTTAGCACCATCCAGGCACGGCGTCCGCGCTCGGCAATCTGCCGGGCGATGCCCTGCACGCCTTCGGTGGCGCCAGTTTTGGCGTCGACCAGCAACAGGGTGAGATCGGCGTCCTCCGCCCCGGTCCAGGCCGCCTTGACCATGGCGCGATCCAGCTTGCGGCGTGGCCGGAAGATGCCCGGCGTATCGACCAGCAGAATCTGACTCGGCCCACGCATGAGGATGCCGAGCACGCGGAACCGGGTCGTCTGCGCCTTCGGGCTGACGATCGAGAGCTTCGCCCCGGTCAGGCGGTTCAGCAGCGTGGACTTGCCGGCGTTCGGCGCCCCCACGATCGCGACGAAGCCGCAGCGCGGCTCGGGATTCGGCTGATCGATCATGATCCCAGTCTTTCAAGCAGCTCAGCCGCTGCCGCGCGCTCCGCCAGGCGCTTGGTGCCAGCACGGCCGGTGCCGATCTCGCCGCACGCAGCCACGGTGATGACGAACTCCGGCGCATGCGAGGGGCCACTGCGTCCGCTTACCTGATAGGTCGGCAGCGGCAAGCCTCGAGCCATCAGCTTTTCCTGCAATGCGGTCTTTGGATCCTTCGGCGGCAATACCAGCGCGTCCATGGAGGTCTGCCAGGCCATGCGCACGAAGCGCTGCGCGGCTTCAAGCCCGGCGTCGAGATACAATGCTCCGATCGTCGCCTCCATCGCGTCGGCCAGCACGTTGGCCAGTTGCCCAACCCCGGCCCGCGCCTCGTTCGGCGCGACCGCCAGCGCGTCCGACAATCCGGCTGTTTGGGCGATTACCGCCAGGACCTTGCGGGATACCAGATGGGCATGGCGCGGCCCGAGCTCGCCTTCCTGTTCGTCTGGGAAGCGTTCGATCAGCCACTGCGCGATAATCAACGCCAAGACCCGGTCGCCGATGAACTCCAGCCGCTCATTGGAGCCGACGCCGCGCCGCTCTCCGCGGCGGTGCTGGCCGCGGCGGCCATGGGCAGCCGAGCGATGGGTTAGCGCCTCGTGCAGCAGCGCTGGGCGCCCGAAGCTATGGCCCAGGATGGCCTCGGCTACGCGATACTGCACGGCCGGGTCCGGCCCGTCCTCAAGCGTCGGATCGGTCAACTGATTCCGTGCAATAGGCGATTCCATCGGATTTCAAATGGCCACTCCCAGATTTCCCACCAGGGTGCCCGGGCGTCGACCGAGAAGAAGATGAACTCGGCCCTCCCCACCAGATTTTCGATCGGCACGAAGCCGACGCCCGAGCTGTCCATCACCCGGCTGTCCGACGAGTTGTCGCGGTTGTCGCCCATTGCGAACACGTGCCCCTCCGGGACCTTGTACTCCGGCGTGGTGTTCAGCCCGCCCTCCTCATACATTTTCAGCAGCTCATGCTGCCGTCCGTTCGGCAGCGTCTCGACAAACAGCCGCGCGACCGTGCGCGAGCCCTGCTCGTCGGCGGTGTAATCGCCGCCCGCTCGGCGTGGCACGAGGGCGCCATTGATATAAAGCTGGCCAGATTTCATCTGGATGCGATCACCGGGCAGTCCGACGATGCGCTTGATGTAGTCGGTCTGATTGTCGCGCGGCCACTTGAAGACCGCGACGTCCCCACGGTCCGGTAGCCGGCCCAAGATGCGCCCACTGAACAGGTCCGGCGCGAACGGTATCGAATAACGTGAGTAGCCGTAGCTATACTTCGATACGAATAAGTAATCGCCGATGAGCAAGGTCGGTATCATCGAGCCGGATGGAATGTTGAACGGTTCGAACGCGATCGTGCGTATGCCGACGGCAATCAGGCCGGCATAAACGATGGTCTTGACGTTATCGATCAAGCCACCCGGTTTTTGCTTCGCCATTATAGGGAGGTGATCCGGTCCACTGATGTGGCGGGATGAAGCCGACGCAGGCGCGCCGTGTCAAGGAACCCCGGCCGCAGAAATACCAATCGTGGGCAGCGCGGATATCACGACCTGGGCGAACGCATACGGATACTCGTCGGTAACAGTAAGCGCCACCGATGGCTGCATGCCCACGGGCACCATCTCCAACAGGCGCGCCCGCGCCCCACCGGTCAGCGCCATCGTCGGCTGGCCCGAAGGCAGGTTGACGACGCCCATGTCCGAATGGAACACCCCCATCCGGAACCCGGTGCCGAGTGCCTTCGCGCAGGCCTCCTTGGCCGCGAAACGCTTGGCGAAGGTGGGCGCCTGCAGGCTGGCGGTCCGGCGGGCGGCACGGGCGCGCTCGGTTGGGGTGAATACCCGGTCCAGGAAGCGGTCGCCGAACCGGGCCATCACCGCCTCGATTCGCCGGATGTCGCACAAATCCGAGCCGAGCCCCAGAATCAAGAAAAACTCATCAAGTCAGCCTCGCGCCCGCTCGACCTGGGTGACGCCGCTGGCCGCCCGCAGTCCAGCGATCACGTTGGACAAATGCCGCAGGTCCCGCACTTCGACATCCAGCACGACCTCGAAGAAATCCTGCTGGCGGTTGGTGATCTTGAGATTGGTCACGGCGCCCTCATGCTTGGCGACAGCGTTGGTCAGGCTGGCGAGCGCATTAGGCTGGTTCACGGCAATGGCGCTGATACGGCCGGTGTGAGTCGGTGGCTTGCCGCTGACAGACGGCGCCGGCGCCTCCCAGCCCACGTCGATGAACCGCTCGGGGGTCGCGGCGAAGCTCTCAAGCGTTTGGCACTCCCGGGTGTGGATTGTGACCCCCTTGCCCGTGGTGACGATGCCGACGATGCGGTCGCCCGGCAGCGGATGGCAGCAACCGGCGTAGTGGACCGCCATGCCGGCCACCAGCCCGGTGATCGGTATCCCGCCGTCGCGCGCCGATACTCGGCCGGGCCGCGGCGGCAGGCTGGGCATCATCCGCGGCGCACGCGGCGTTTGCCGCAGCTCTGGATACGCCGCGTGGACAATGTCCTTCGGGCCAACGTTGCCATTGCCGACCGAGACATACAGGTCGTCCAACGAAGCCGCCTTGAGACCTTTCAGCCCGGCCTCCAGCACCTTTTCCGAGCCGTCCAAGCCTTCCTGGCGAAAGGCTTTGGCCAGGGCTGCGCGGCCGGCGTCGAGGTAGTTCTGCCGCTGCTGCTGGGCGATATAGCGACGGATGCGGGCCCGGGCCTTACCGGTGACGACGAACCGCTCCCACGCTGGCGACGGCACCCCGTCGCGCGCGGTCATGATCTCGACCTGATCGCCGTTTTGCAGCTCGTGCCGCAGCGGCATCAGGCGGCCGTTCACCTTGGCGCCGACGCACTTGTCGCCGACCTGGCTGTGCACGGCATAGGCGAAGTCGATGCTGGTCGCCCCACGCGGCAGCTCGATCAACTGGCCCTTGGGCGTGAAACAGAAAACCTGATCCTGATACAGCTCGAGCTTGGTGTTCTCCAGGAATTCGTCCCCATCCTGAGAACTTTCGAGGATCTCCAGCAGGTCTTGCACCCAGCGAAACTGCTGCAGCTCGCTCGACGACGCATCTTGCTGTTTATAAAGCCAATGCGCCGCGACCCCGTTCTCCGCGACGTCGTGCATGTCGGCGGTGCGTATCTGCACCTCGATCTTCTGGTTCCGCGGCTCCCGCAACGTCACGCCGGTATGCAGGCTGCGATAGCCGTTAGACTTCGGCGTCGAGATGTAATCCTTGAACCGCCCGGCGATCACCGGATACGCCGCGTGGATCGCGCCGAGCGCCATGTAGCAGGGATCGCGGGACGGCATCACGACGCGGAACGCCATGATGTCCGAAAGCTGCTCGAAGGCCACGTTGCGCCGCTGCATCTTCTCCCAAATCGAGTAGGGCGATTTCTCCCGCCCGGTGATCTCGATCGGCTCCGCGCCGCTCTCCGCGCATACGCGGTAAAGCTCCTCGCGCACCTCCTCGATCACGTCGGCACCCTGTCCACGCAGGAAGTTGAGCCGGGCTTGGATCGTATCGAATGCCTCGGGCTCGAGCTGCGCGAAGGACAGCGTTTGCAGCTCGGTCTTCAGCGCGTCCATACCGATCCGCTCGGCCAACGGCGCATAGATCTCCATCGTTTCCCGCGCGATGCGCAGGCGGCGCTCGGGCTTCTGCACGTAATGTAGCGTTCGCATGTTGTGCAGCCGGTCGGCCAGCTTGACCAGCAGGACACGGATGTCCTTGCTCATGGCCAGCACCAGTTTGCGGAAGTTCTCCGCCTGCTTGGTGCGGTCCGACTGCAGCTCCAGCCGGGTCAGCTTGGTGACGCCGTCGACCAGGCCGCCAACGGCCGGACCGAAGCGCCGCTCCAGCTCGGCCAGCGTGACCGGTGTATCCTCGATCACGTCGTGCAACAGTGCGGTCACGATGCTGGCGGTATCGAGCCGGTAGCCCGCCAGGATATCTGCTACTGCGAGCGGATGCGTGATGTAGGGGTCGCCGTTTTCGCGGGTCTGCTGCCCATGCGCCTGCATGGCGAGCACATAGGCCGCGTCGAGCATAGCGGTGTCCGCCTTGGGATCGTAGGCGCGAACCTTCTCAGTCAGCTCGAACTGGCGAATGACTGGGACGCGGCCTACCTTACCGGCGTCGGACGAGGCCGTGCCGTCAGGCGCACGCAGAACGTAGGGAACACGGGCGCTCACGCCCACCTTCCCCACATAAGGTGACGCTTATCGGCGCGAACGACCGCCAAGCTCCGCCTCGATCGCCGCCTCGATGTCATCGGGCGACAAGTCACCAGCCGGCATCGCCGACGCTTCTTCCTCGGCCGAAACGTCCTGCAGGCCAAAGATATTTTGGTCGGTCGGGATGAGGTCGAGCACCTCTTCGTCCGCCGGCTCCGGCTCCGGCGAGCGGGAAAGCGACTTGATGAGGTCCTGCTCCAGCCGCGGCAGCTCAACCGTCTCGCCGGCGATCTCACGCAGGGCCACAACCGGATTCTTGTCATCATCCCGGTCCACCGTCAGCTCCTCGCCCCGGCTGAGGTTACGGGCACGCTGGGCTGCCAGCAGCACCAGCTCAAACCGGTTCGGAACTTTTTGAACGCAATCTTCGACTGTAACGCGCGCCATGCGTCAGGACCCCGCCATCTATATCGGTTATGTGTAGCACTTAGGCGACGGAGTTGCACTGCACAAGTGCAGCCGCCTAACAGCCGTTTGCAGCCTGGTCCAGAACCCGACCCAGCATCTCCTCAACGCTCAGGTCGAGAACCGGATGACGCCAGCCCGGCAGGACGTCTTGTAGTGGCGCCAGCACGAAAGCGCGCTGCTGTAGCCGCGGATGCGGCAGCACGAGGTCCGGCGTCGAGATGACGAGCTCATCCATCGCGAGCAGGTCGAGATCCAATGTGCGGGCGGCGTTCGGGACGCTGCGAACCCGGCCCGCCGCGGCCTCGATGCCGTGCAGGGCTTGGAGCAACCGATGAGGCTCGGCCAGGCCGGTCAGCAATGCAACGCCGTTGATGAACGATGGCTGGTCCGACTCCGGAACCGGCCTGGTCTCGAACCAGCGCGAAACACGGCACAAGCGCAAGTCCGGCAATAGCGCAAGCTGCTCCGCAGCCCACCGGCACGTTTCCAGCGCGGTGCGCCCCGCCGAGGGCAGGTTCGCACCGACCGCCACCAGGATGACCTCATACATACTTTATACTTTCCGAAAGACTTTCGTCGTTTATGTTGGATTGGCACTCCTGCCAGACGCCCGACGAAGGACCACCCGCCGTTGCCGACGAAGGCTGCTTCTCTGCTGACCACCTCCGACGATATGCCAATCGAACAGCCGCCGCATGACTGTCCGCTATGTCCTCGACTGGTGGAATACCGGCGCGCCAATCGAGACAGCCATCCCGATTGGTTCAATGGCCCGGTTCCGAGCCTTGGCGACCGGAATGCGCCGATCCTGATCGTCGGCATGGCGCCGGGCGTCAAGGGCGCCAACCGGACCGGGCGGCCGTTCACCGGCGACCATGCCGGAGTGCTGCTCTACGAGACGCTTATCCGGTTCCATCTGGCGACCGGCATTTATGACGCGCGTCCCGACGACGGAATGGAGCTACGCGGCTGCCGCATGGTGAATGCCGTGCGCTGCGTGCCGCCGGCAAACCTCCCGCAGCCGAGCGAAGTCCGCACCTGCAACCAATTCCTCACCGCTGAACTCAAGGCGCTGCCCCACTTGCGCGCCGTGCTGGCGCTTGGCGTTCTGGCCCATGCCGCCGTCTTGCGCGCCTGCGGTATCCCGGCGACCCGAATACGCTTCCGGCATGGCGAGATCGTCGAACTTCCCGATGGGCTGCTGCTCGCCGACAGCTACCATGTGTCCCGCTACAACACGAACACCGGGCTGCTGACGCGAGAGATGTTTGAGCAGGTTGTATTTGACCTTATGCAGCGGGTCGCGGCGGACCTGCCGCAAAGGCCGATGTCTTAGGCCTTCCCGACCGCTGTCTGGATCGCCGTAGCCAACCGTCCCTGATCAGGCAGGTCGTCCGAGCTGTAGGTGCCCGCGATCGTGCCGTCTCGCCCGATCAGCACCTTGTAGAGTAGAAGTTCCACTGCGGCTCCCACCGCCGCTGGTCGCGCACCCACTTGTAGAACGGCGCCGCACCGGGTCCCCGCACATGGCCGATCGCCGCCACCGGAAAATCGACGCCGTGTTCACGACAAGTAGGACCTTGCCCTGGAACTGCGCCAGCCGGAGCAGCCCCTCGTCGATCGATGGAAACTCGAAGGACCAGGCGCTGGTGGGCGCGGGCCCGGCTGCCAAGCTGGCTACACCTGCCAACGCTGCGCCGTGGATCAATCAGCCCGCCGCGAAATGCCCACGCCGCCGGCCCCTTTGGTCAACGATCAAGCATGTGGATGCCGCCGCTACGCCGGCAACGGTCAGCCCTTCGCCCGCATCAGCCGCGCCTTGTCGCGCTGCCAGTCCCGCGCCGCGATCGCCTGCCGCTTGTCCTGCTTCTTCCGGCCCTCGCCGACACCCAGCAGCACCTTGGCCACGCCGCGGTCGTTGAAATGGATCTGCAGCGGCACCAGCGTCAGCCCGTCGCGGTTGGCGGCGCCGATTAGCTCGCCGATCTGCTTCTGTTTCAGCAGCAGCTTGCGCGGCGCACGCGGCTCGAAGCGTGAGAGTACGCCCGCCTGATATTCCGGGATATAGCAGTTGAACAGGAATAGCTCGCCATCCCGCTCCCCCGCCCAAGCCTCCGTCAGCGTCGCGCGGCCGTGGCGCAGCGACTTCACCTCTGGGCCCAGCAGCACCAAGCCGGCCTCCATAGTCTGCTTAATGGTGTAGTCGAACCGCGCCTTCCGATTCTGGGCGGCGATGCCGTGGGAGATCAGGCCCGACTTCTTCTTGGTCTTGGTATCGGCCACCCGGCTTGGTCCCTAGTTAAGCAGCCCAGCGCCGACCATCGCCGCCCGGACCTGCGCCCGCGTCCCGTCCGACACCGGCGCCAGCGGCAGCCGGCAATGCTCGCTGCCATGGCCCAGCAGGCTGGCGCCATATTTGACCGGACCGGGGCTGGTCTCGACGAACATCGCGTCATGCAGCGCCAGCAGCCGGTCTTGGATGCCCATCGCCTTGTCGGTCTCGCCGTCCTGCCAAGCACGGTGCATCTCGCTGCACAGCCGAGGTGCGAGGTTGCCGGTCACGCTAATGCAGCCGTGGCCGCCGGCGGCCTTGAAGGCCAGCGCGGTGTGGTCCTCTCCCGACATCTGCACAAACTCGGCCCCGCAGGCGCGGCGGGTGTGCAGCGGCCGCGCCAGGTTGGCCGTCGAGTCCTTTACGCCAACGATGTTCCGGTGCCGGGCGAGGTGCGCCATGGTCTCGACACTCATGTCGACCACGCTGCGCGACGGGATGTTGTAGATCACGATCGGCAAGTCGACCGCGTCGGCGATGGCGGTGTAATGCAGGATCATGCCTTGCTGAGTCGGCTTGTTGTAGTACGGCGTCACCACCAGCGCCGCGTCGGCCCCGGCCTCCTTGGCACGCCGGGTCAGCTCGATCGCCTCCGCCGTGCTGTTCGACCCGGCGCCGGCGAGCACCGGCACCCGCCCGGAGGCGACCTCGACCGCGATCTCGACAACGCGGCGATGCTCGTCATGGCTGAGTGTCGGGCTCTCCCCGGTCGTGCCCACCGGGACGATGCCGTTGGTGCCCTGCTGGATTTGCCAATCCACGAAGGCGCTGAACGCGGCCTCATCCAACGCACCGTCGGGGCGCATCGGGGTGATCAGGGCGACGAAGGATCCCTGGAACAGGGGATTTGACATGAGGGGCCTCAAGCGGACGGGGACAGTAAGCCTAGGCACATGGGGGGTGCGCCGCAAGGCCGGGCGGTCTTATAAAGCTTGATGCGCCGTGCCATGTTCCTGTTCGTGCTGGGTCCGCTCATGACCGCCGCCGCTGATGCGCGCGCCGCGACCGGGCAGGACGTCCTGGCCGCGGTTCGGGAGGAGCGTTGGGCCGACGCCGACGCCCTCGCGACCGCGCTGCCCGATCCGCTGGCGCGCAAGCTCGTGCTGTATTTCCGTACGCTGACGGCGGGCGCCGCCCGTGGTCCCGAGCTCGCGTCCTTCATCGCGGAGAACCCGTCCTGGCCGCAGCAGGCGCTGCTTTCCCGTCGCTTGGACGAAGCGCTGGCGTCGGATGGCGACGATCAAGCGCTGCTCGACCGCTGCCGACGGCCGCCTGTCGCGTCGGCCACCTTGCTGCGCTGCGCCGAGGCCGCGGACCGCGCCGGCCGTACCGCCGAGGCCGAGCAGGACGCGCGGGCCGCCTGGATCGATGGCGTGGACCCGGCGGGCGAGCTGGCGTTCATCCGCGCATGGGGCCGGGTATTGACCGCAGACGACCAATGGCGGCGTTTCGACCGCTTGGCCTGGACCGACTCCGGCCTGCCGGGCAGCGCAGCCTCGCGTCAGGCCGTCCGTGTCCGTCCCGCTGATCGCCCCGCCACCGAAGCCAGGCTGGCTCTACGACGGGACGATGCGTCTGCCGCCGCATTGGCGAATGCACTTTCGACGCGTTCCGATCCCTCCATGGTCCTTGACCTCGCCAAATGGTATCGCCGGGCTGGCCAAGACCGTGCCGCGCTCGCCGTATGGATCAATCACGGCGCCGATGCGGAGGCCGCGGCTCCGGTTGACCATCAACGTGCGTTTTGGGACGAGCGCAACCTGCTGGCCCGGCGCATGCTGCGTGCGGGCGATCCGGCCGCCGCCTATGCATTGACCAGCAGCCACCGCCAAATTGGCGAGGCCGCTATCGACGCAGAGTTCCTGGCCGGCTGGATTGCGCTGCGCCGGCTCGATCGGCCGGCCGACGCGGTCCGGCATTTCCAAGCGCTTGCGGGCCTGTCCCACGCTGCCATCACCCAGGGCCGGGCGCATTATTGGATTGCCCGGGCAGCGGCGGCGCAGGGCGATGCCGCAGGGGCGCAGGCTGCCTACGCCCAAGCGGCCACATGGCCGACCACTTTCTACGGTCAACTCGCCGCCCGCGCCTTGGGCGACGACGATGCAGCGCTTGCCGCTCGTATCCTGGCTGTGCGGGACCCTGCCTGGACCGTCGAACAGGCCGTGTCCTTCGCCGGCCGGGAACTCACCCGGGCCGTCATCCTGCTGTTTGCTTGGGGCGAACCGCGCCGGGCGAAGGCGTTCCTGCAGCGCCTCGACGAGACCGCGCCAGACCAGGCGGAGCGTGCGCTCGCGGCCCATATGGCCCTCGGCCTAGGAATGCCGGACCAAGCGGTGGCGATCACCCGCCGGGCCGGCCGGGATGGGCTGATGCTGCCCGCCGCCGGGTGGCCGGTGGCCGTCGAGCCGCCCGGCGGCGCTGTAAAGCCCGCGGTGGCACTCGGCCTCATCCGGCAGGAAAGCAGCTTCGACGTCGAGGCCGCGAGCCCGGCCGGCGCCCGCGGGCTGATGCAACTGATGCCGGTGACCGCCGCAGGTGTGGCGCGCCGGCTGAATGAGGCGATCAGCGTGCCGGCGCTGACGGCCGACGCGGGCTATAACATGCGGCTTGGCACTGCCTATCTGCAGGAGCTGCTCGACCAGTTCAGCGGCGCGCTGCCGTTGGCCGCCGCAGCTTACAACGCCGGGCCGAGCCGGGTGCAGGACTGGATCGCGGGGTATGGCGACCCGCTGGCCGGGCCGGTCGGCATGATCGACTGGATCGAGCTCATTCCGTTCAACGAGACGCGCAACTACGTGCAGCGTGTCATTGAAAATGTGGTGATCTATCGTGCACGCTGCGGCAGCACGGCGCCGCATCCGCTGGCGCGGTGGGGTGAATGAGCCGGCTGATCGCAAGCTTCTTCGGCATCGGCTTCTTTCCGGTCGCATCAGGCACAGCGGCGTCGGCGGTGGCGCTGCTGGTCGGCGCTGCGCTGATGCTGGGACCGCCCTGGCTGCTGCCGCTCGGCGCTGCGCTGGCGGCTGTAGCGGGCTACCTGGCCATTCCACGCGCCGTGACCGATCCGCAAGCGGACCCCGGGTGGGTAGTGATCGACGAGGTCGCCGGCCAGTGGATTGCGCTGCTGGGCCTCGCTGGAGTGTCAATCGCTGGCCTTGGCTTGGCTTTCGTCGGGTTCCGCGTGCTCGACATTTGGAAACCCGGACCGGTTGGCTGGGCGGACCGCCAGACCGGCGCATTCGGGATCATGGCCGACGATATCCTGGCCGGCGGCGGCGTCGCGCTGATGCTATACGCGATCCGGCATGTAGTATCGCTATAAAATGAAGGGTTCGGCGGATGATCACCCCAGCATTGCTGCAGGCTGCGACGACCTTGCTGGCCGAGTGCAGGAGCCGCGGCCTGATGCTGGCTACCGCAGAAAGCTGCACTGGGGGATTGATCACCGCCGTGCTCACCGAGGTCGCCGGGTCCTCCGACGTGGTGGACCGCGGCTTCGTCACCTATTCGAACAGTGCCAAGTCGGAGATGCTCGGCGTGCCGCCCGAGCTGATCGAGGCTAATGGCGCGGTAAGCAGCCCGGTCGCGGCCAGCATGGCGGCCGGTGCGCTGCAGCGATCGAGGGCTGCCCTGACCGTGGCCGTCACCGGAGTCGCGGGTCCCGGCGGCGGGACTGAAAGCAAACCAGTCGGGACCGTGTGGTTCGGTTTAGGCGTCCGCGGTGGCGCTAGTATGACGGAGCGCCAAACCTTTCCTGGAGACCGCGCTGCGGTACGGCAGGCGACCGTGGCCCAGGCTTTGGCGATGCTCGACGCGGCGGTGAGGGCCCGCTAGATCCGTTCCGAAACGGCATCCCGGATCGCCGACGCTGCTTCCGCAACATGCGCCGCCGTTACGTCGAGATGGGTGCAGGCACGTGCGCGGTATTTGCCCATCACCGAGATCAGCACCCCCGCGCCGCGCACCCGAGCCGCAAGCTCATGCGCCGTAAGCCCGGCCGCCTCAGTATCGATATACACCAGGTTCGTCTGCGGCGGCTCAACGCCCAAGCCTGGAACCAGTGCCAGGCTGCGGGCCAGCACGCGTGCGTTCTCGTGATCCTCAGCCAGCCGGTCGATGTTGTGGTCCAGCGCATACAGGCACGCCGCCGCGCATATCCCGCCCTGCCGCATCGACCCGCCCATACGCTGCTTCCAGCGCCATGCCGCGTCAATGACCTCCGCCGAGCCCGCCAGCACCGCCCCGAGCGGCGCGCCCAGCCCCTTGGTGAAATCGAGCCAGACCGTGTCATAGCCGGCCGCCATTTCGGCCGCCGGCACACCCGCCGCGACCACGGCGTTCATCATCCGGGCCCCGTCCATGTGGGTGACCATCCCGTGCGCGTGGGCGACCTCGGCCACTGCATGCAGCGTTTCGAGCGGCCATATCGCGCCGCCGCCGAGGTTGGCGGTCTGTTCGACCTCCACCATGCGCTGCGCCGGGGAGTAGCGGGACACCGGACGGATAGCGGCCGAAAGCTGGTCCGCGGAGAAGATGCCGCTATCCCCGTCGAGCGCCGCAACCTGCACGCCGGCCAACGCCCAGGGCGCACCCCCCTCGGCCGTCGCGATGTGCGCCGTGTGATGCGCAAGGATTTCATCGCCCGCCCGGCACTGCGTCAGGATGGCGACCTCGTTGCACATGGTCCCAGACGGCAGGAACATCGCTGCCTCCTTGCCCAGCAGCGCCGCCATCCGGTCGCATAAAGCCCATACCGTAGGGTCGGCGCCGTGCTGCTCGTCGCCGACCTCGGCTTCCATCATCGCCTGCTTCATCGCCAGGCTCGGCTTGGTCTGAGTGTCCGAATATAGGTTGACCCGGACCGGTATGGTCGCGTCGAACCGCGGCGGGGCGTAGGTCATGGCGACGGGTCCCTTCAGGACTTGGCCGGGACGGCGGCGGGCGTCACTGCGATCGTGGCGGCGGGCGCGCCATACACTTCTCGCGCGCGCTTGAGGAATGCGTTCACCATCAGCTTCACCGCATTATTGAACACAACCCCGATTGCTGCCTGCAGCACACGGCTTTTGAACTCGAAATCGACGTAGAACTTGACGTTACAGCCTTTTGGATGCTGCTCAAACGTCCATTGATTATTCAAATAGCGGAACGGCCCATTCTCGTATTTCACTTGCACCTGATGCGGACGGTCGAGCTGGACCCGGCTGGTAAAGCTTTCCCGGAATGGCCCGAAGCCGATGGTAAGGTCGGCGACGAGCTGCGTGTCGGTATGCGATTGCACCCGTGCCCCGGCGCACCACGGCAGAAACTTCGGATACTTGCCGACGTCCGCCACCAGATCGAACATCTGTTCCGGGCTATAGGGCAGCACCTTGTGCTCAGCGTGAGTAGGCATCCTAGACGGCAACCAATGCAAGCTGCCGGGCGCGGGCGGCGCGCAACTGCTCAAAATCGGCGTCGGCGTGATAGGAGCTGCGGGTGAGCGGCGTGGCGCTGACCATCAGGAAGCCCTTCGACCGTGCCATCGCGGCATAATCGGCAAATTCCTCCGGCGGCACGAAACGGTCGACCGCCGCGTGCTTCACCGTGGGCTGCAGATACTGGCCGAGGGTCAGGAAATCGACGTCGGCCACGCGCAGGTCGTCCATCACCTGCAAGACCTCGGCGCGCTGCTCCCCCAGGCCGAGCATCAGCCCGGACTTGGTGAAAATCGTCGGGTCAACCATTTTCACCCGGTCGAGCAGCCGTAACGACTGGTAGTACCGCGCACCGGGTCTAATTGTCGGATAAAGCCGCGGCACGGTCTCCAGATTATGGTTGAACACGTCCGGCCGGGCCTGCGCGACGACCTCCAAGCCGCCGGGCTTGCGCAGGAAGTCGGGCGTCAGCACCTCGATCGTCGTGTCCGGCGCTGCGCCGCGCAACGCATGGATCACCGCCGCGAAGTGGGCAGCGCCGCCGTCGCGCAGATCGTCCCGATCGACCGACGTGATCACCACGTGCCGCAGTCCGAGCTTTGCCACCGCCTCCGCAACCCGGCGCGGCTCGTCCGCGTCCAGCGCGTCCGGCTGGCCCGTCCGCACGTTGCAGAAGCTGCAGGCGCGAGTGCAGGTGTCGCCCATGATCATCATGGTGGCGTGGCGCTGCGACCAGCACTCGCCGATGTTCGGGCAAGCCGCCTCCTCGCACACCGTCACCAGCCGGTTCTCGCGCATCAATGCCCGGGTCTCGTGATAGATCGGATGGTTGGGCGCCTTCACGCGTATCCAATCCGGCTTGCGTTGGATCGGATTGTCCGGACGGTTTGCCTTCTCTGGGTGCCGGGGGGGTACGCCAGGACTGGACGCTCCCAAGCGATGATCGATTACGACACGCGACGCCATACGGACTCCCGGACCTAAGCGGAGACGTTCAAGTGGATGGGAGCCGCGCGCCCGTCAAGCAACCCGTCAGCAATGGCCTACTAGAAATGGATAGCCCGGCCATATGCGTCCAGCACCGCCTCGTGCATCGTCTCGCTGACCGTCGGGTGCGGGAACACGGTGTGCATCAGCTCGACCTCGGTCGTCTCCAGCGTCCGCGCCACCGCATAGCCCTGGATCATCTCCGTTACTTCGGCGCCGATCATGTGGGCGCCCAGCAGCTCGCCCGACTTTGAGTCGAACACGACCTTGACCATGCCCTCCGGCTCGCCCATCGAGATGGCCTTGCCGTTGCCGATGAACGGGAAGCGGCCCACGCGCACGTCGTGCCCGGCCTCCTTGGCCCGCGCCTCGGTCATGCCGACCGAGGCGATCTGCGGGCGGCTATAAGTGCAGCCGGGGATGTTGCCGATATTCAGCGGCTTCACATCGTTTTGCCGGGCGATGCTCTCGACGCAGATCACCCCCTCATGGCTGGCCTTGTGCGCCAGCCACGGCGCCCCGGTCACGTCGCCGATCGCATACACGCCGGGCTCGCCGGTGCGGCAATACTCGTCGATGACGATATGGCTGCGCTCGACTTTGACGCCGGTGCCCTCAAGCCCGATATCCTCCACGTTGCCGACGATACCGACCGCGGAGATTACCCGATCAACTGTGATCTCCTGCGTTTTACCGTTGGCCTCGATCGTGGCGGTTACGCTGTCAGCGCCTTTCTGCGTCTTTGTCGTCTTCGCAGACGTCATGATCTTGATGCCCTGCTTCTCGAACGACTTGCGGGCGAACGCGCCAATCTCCTCGTCCTCGGCCGGCAGGATGCGGTCGAGCATCTCGATAACCGTCACCTCGGCGCCCATGTTCCGGTAGAAGCTCGCGAACTCGATCCCAATGGCGCCCGAGCCGATGATCAGCAGCGACTTCGGCATGCTCGGCGGCACCATCGCCTCGCGATAAGTCCAGATCAGCTTACCGTCGCCCTCCAGCCCCGGCAGTTGCCGCGCGCGGGCGCCGGTTGCCAGGATGATGTGCGGCGCGGTGAGCGTGGCGACGTCCTTGCCGTCCTTGGTGACCGCCAGCGTGTGCTTGCCCGCGAGCTTCGCTGCCCCGTCGAACACGGTGACCTTGTTCTTCTTCAGCAGGTGCCCAACGCCGCCGGCCAGCTGTTTGGCGACTTTGCGAGACCGCGTCACGATCTTCGGCAGGTCGAACTGGATGTTGTCGGCGCTGAATCCGAACTCGCCCATGTTGTGCAGCAGGTGGTTGATCTCGGACGAGCGCAGCAGCGCCTTGGTCGGGATGCAGCCCCAGTTCAGGCAGATGCCGCCCAGGTTCTCGCGCTCCACGACCGCAGCCTTCATGCCAAGCTGCGCCGCGCGTATTGCAGCGACATAGCCGCCGGGGCCGCCACCGACGACGATCACATCGAATTTGGTTTCCATTAGAGTATCCTAAAGCATTGCCCTAAAGCATCAGGCTGAGCGGGTCCTCGACGATGCCTTTAAATACCGCCATCCATTCGGCGCCTAATGCCCCGTCGGCCACCCGATGATCCACACTCAGCGTGCACGTCATCACGGTCGCGACCGCGAGCGCACCGTCCTTCACCACCGGGCGCTTCTCCCCAGCGCCCACCGCCAGGATCGCGGCCTGCGGCGGATTGATGATCGCGGTGAACTGCTTCACGCCGAACATGCCGAGATTCGAGATCGAGAAGCTGCCGCCCTGGAACTCCTCCGGCTTCAGCTTGCCCGACTTGGCGCGGGCGCCAAGGTCCTTCATCTCGTTGCTGATGGCCGCAAGGCCCTTCTGGTCGGCCTTGCGCACGATCGGCGTGATCAGCCCGTCCGGCATCGATACGGCGATGCTGATGTCAATGTCATCATAGACGACCATCGCGTCCTCGGTGTAGCTCGCGTTCACCTTCGGCACCCGGCGCAGTGCCGCCGCAGTGGCCTTGATCACCAAGTCGTTGACCGAAAGCTTGAACGCGCCTGGCCCCTCCTTGGGCGACCGCGCATTCAGGTCGGCGCGCAGTTTCAGCAGCGCGTCGATCTCGATGTCCATCGTGACGTAGAAGTTCGGTACGAGCTGGTGGCTCTCGAGCAGCCGGCGCGCTATGACCTTCCGCATCGTCGAATTCGGCACGAGCTGGTGCGGCGCTGTCACCGGCGCCATAGGAGCCGCGGGCTTCGGCGCCGGCGTGACCTCTGGCGGAACCTGCTGCATGGGCGGCGTCGGAACGTCGGCCTCACGCGCACCTGCCTGCACCTCGACGCGAGAGGGTTGCACGGCGCCGGGCGCCTGGCGTGCCTCGATGTCGGCGCGGATGATGCGCCCATTCGGTCCGGAGCCCTTCATCGCGGATAGGTCGATGTTGGCCTGCTTGGCCATCCGCCGCGCAAGCGGCGATGCAAACACCCGCTCGCTGTCATGCCCATTGGACATCGGGGCCGGCGCCGCCGCCGAAGCTGCGGGGGCCGGCGTAGCCGGTGCGGATGCCGCAGGCGCGGGAGCCGGGGCGGCCTGAGCAGGAGGTGCCGATGCGTCCTCGCCGTCCGCGGTCAGCACGGCGATCGGCGCGTTGACCTTTACCCCAGCCGTGCCGTCCGGCACCAGGATCTTGCTCAGCACGCCCTCGTCGCCGGCCTCGACCTCCATGGTAGCCTTGTCCGTCTCGATCTCGGCGAGCACGTCGCCGGAGCGCACCTCGTCGCCTTCTTTCTTCAGCCAGCGGGCCAGGGTGCCCTCGGTCATCGTCGGCGAGAGCGCCGGCATCAGGATATTCGTCGCCATCTCGTGCTCCCTCAGACGATCTTGGCCACGGCATCGACCACCCAGGACGGCTGCGGCAACGCCAGCTTCTCCAAATTGGCCGCATAGGGCAGCGGCACGTCCAGCCCATGCACCCGGACCGGCGGCGCGTCGAGCCAGTCGAAGCAGTGCTCGATCACCTGCATCGCAATCTCGGCGCCGATGCCGGCGTAAGGCCAGCCCTCCTCGACCGTTACCAGCCGGCTCGTCTTCTTGACGCTCTCGACGATCGTCTCGGCATCAAGCGGACGCAGGCTGCGCAGGTTGATCACCTCCGCCTCGATCCCGCGCTCGGCCAGCGTCTCCGCCGCAATCATCGCCACGCCGACCATGACGCTATAAGCGACGATCGTCACGTGCTTGCCGGCCCGCTCGACCTTCGCCTTGCCGATCGGTACGAAGAATTCGTCGGCGGTCGGGCACTCGAACGTCTGCCCATAAAGGATCTCGTTTTCGAGCACGATGACCGGGTTCGGATCGCGGATCGCGGTCCGCAGTAGGCCCTTGGCGTCGGCAGCGGACCACGGCGCCACCACCTTCAAGCCGGGGCAATGTGCATACCACGACGCGTAGTCCTGGCTATGCTGCGCCGCCACCCGCGAAGCGGCGCCGTTCGGCCCGCGGAATACGATCGGGCAGCCCATCTGGCCGCCCGACATATACAGCGTCTTAGCAGCCGAGTTGATGATGTGGTCGATCGCCTGCATGGCGAAGTTGAAGGTCATGAACTCGACGATCGGCCGCAGCCCGTCCATGGCCGCGCCCACCGCCATGCCGGTGAAGCCGTGCTCGGTAATCGGCGTGTCGATGATGCGGCGCGGGCCGAACTCATCCAGCAGGCCCTGGCTGATCTTATAAGCGCCCTGGTATTGCGCCACCTCCTCGCCGATCAGGAACACCCGGTCGTCGGCGCGCATCTCGAGCGCCATAGCGTCGCGCAGCGCCTCGCGGACGGTGGTGGGCTTGGTCGGACCCCAATCGCGCTCCGGTGCGCTGTCGGCAAGCGCCACCGGCGCCTGCTTAGCCGTAGCCTTGTCGGCAGCGGCCTTGTAGTCCTCCGTCGGCTCCGGGACCGGCTGCTTAGCGGCAGCAGGCGCCGGCGTTGGCGCCGGAGCCTCAGCCGCAGCCTCGCCATCCACCGACAGCACGCCGATCGGCGTGTTCACGGCGACCCCGTCGGTGCCCTCCTCGACCAGGATCTGCGACAGCTTGCCCTCGTCGACCGCCTCGACCTCCATGGTCGCTTTGTCGGTCTCGATCTCGGCGATCACATCGCCGGCGCGTACCTCCTCGCCCACTTTTTTCAGCCAACGGGCCAGCTTGCCCTCGGTCATGGTGGGTGATAGCGCCGGCATCAGGATTTGCGTCGACACGCCCTCAGCCCTCCACGAGGATATTGGTCCATAGCTCGCTCTCATCCGGTTCGGGGCTGCTCTGTGCGAAGTCCGCCGCCTCCTGGACGCGCGCCTTCACCGCGGTGTCGATCGCCTTGAACTCGTCCTCGCCCATGCCCGCCGCCTCCAGCATATGCCGCGCGCCCTCGATGCAGTCGCGCTCGGTGCGCATCTTCTGCACCTCGTCTCGGGTGCGATACTTCGCCGGGTCGGACATGGAGTGGCCGCGGTAGCGATAGGTCTGGACCTCCATCAGGTACGGCCCAGCGCCGGACCGGCAATGCGCGACCGCGACGTCCGCTGCCGCCTTAACCGCAGTGACGTCCATGCCGTCCACCTTGGCACCCGGAATGCCCCAAGGCGCGCCATTGACCGAAAGGTCATGCGACGCCGAGGCGCGCTCCAGGCTGGTGCCCATGCCGTATTTGTTATTTTCAATGACATAGATGCAGGGCAGCTTCATCAGCGCCGCCAGGTTAAAGCTTTCATAGACCTGGCCCTGGCTCGACGCGCCATCGCCGAAATAGGTCGCGCATACCCGGTCACTGCCGCGATACCAGTTCGCCATCGCGAGCCCAGTGCCGAGGCTCACCTGTGCACCCACGATGCCATGGCCGCCGAAGAACCGCTTCTCCTTGCTGAACATATGCATGGAGCCGCCCTTGCCCTTGGAGTAGCCGCCGCTGCGCCCGGTCAGCTCCGCCATCACCCCGCGCGGCTCCATCCCCGTCGCCAGCATGTGGCCATGGTCGCGATATGACGTGATGACCTGGTCGCCGTCCGACAGCGCCGACTGAATGCCCACGACCACCGCTTCCTGCCCGATATACAGATGGCAAAAGCCGCCGATCAGCCCCATGCCATAAAGCTGCCCGGCCTTTTCCTCAAATCGGCGGATCAGCAGCATGTCGCCATAGGCCTTGGCGAGCTGCTCCCGGGTCATCGACTGGTTGGTGCCACGCTGTGGCGCCTGCTGCTGAGCCTCGGCCTGGGGGGCCTCAAGATCCTTGCCGCGCTTCCGTGCCTCGGCCGCCTGCGCCATGCGCGTCGCTCCTTGTCAGACGTGGGGTTTACACGACAACACCTAGCGCCCGCCTTGTGGAACGACAAGGCCGCGAGCCAAATAGTGTTATTGTGCAATGCAATAGAACCCGTGTTTCAGTGCTGGCTCGATCCGATCCGCCCTGGCCGGAACAGTGCCGCAAGACGCTGTTTAGTACAGCCGCTTGCCCGGCCCATAAGGCAACACGAGGTCCGTTGGACCCGCCACGTTCAACACAGCGCGCGCGCGCTCGTCCAGCGTGTCGGGATCGAGCCGCTGTTCCCGCAAACCCGCAACCCGGCGCTCCCACACGTCGCGTTCGGTCGACACGCGCAGCAGTTCGGCCTGCACCATCCGCAGTTGCTCCTGCCGGACGGCGAAGGCCTGCGAGCCGCGCTCGCCGTGCGCGGCGTTCCAACCAAAATAGCCTACGAGCCCCAGGAAAATGACCGGCGCGATGGCCGCTTTCAGTTGTCGCCGCAACACCTCACTCCAGCTCATGCCGCGACCCTATCCCACGATGTTCTTACGATACCGAGTTTCATTGCAACGTGCGACCATTATCCACGACGCAGGATTGTCCGCCCGGCATAACGCGCCGCCGGGCCGAGTTCAGCCTCGATGCGGATGAGCTGATTGTACTTCGCCGTGCGGTCGCTCCGGGCCAGGCTGCCGGTCTTGATCTGTCCGCAATTGGTCGCGACCGCGAGGTCGGAGATCGTCGTGTCCTCCGTCTCCCCGGACCGGTGGCTCATCACCGCCGTGAACCCGGCCCGCTGCGCCAGCTCGACCGCTTCAAGCGTCTCGGACAGCGTGCCGATCTGGTTCACCTTGACCAGGATGGAATTCGCCGTCGCCGTTTCGAGCCCGCGCCGCAGCCGCTCGGTGTTGGTCACGAAAAGGTCGTCCCCCACCAACTGCACCCGCTTGCCCAATACATCCGTCAGGTGCTTCCAGCCGGCCCAATCGTCCTCGGCGCAGCCATCCTCGATCGAGACGATAGGATAGCGCCCAGCTAGCTCTTCCAAGTAGGCGACCATGCCGGCTGCGTCGAACCGCTTGCCTTCGCCATCAAGGCGATACTCTCCGGCATGAAAGAACTCGGTGCTGGCGCAGTCCAGCGCGAAGGTCACGTCCTCGCCCGGCCGATAGCCCGCCTGCTCGCAGGCTTGGGTGATGAAGGCCAGCGCCTCGTCGGCGGATTTGAGGTTGGGCGCGAAGCCGCCCTCGTCACCAACGTTCGTGTTGTGCCCGGCGGCGTGCAGCTTCGACTTCAGTGCGTGGAAGATCTCGGCCCCGACCCGGACCGCGTCGGCAAAGGTCGCAGCGCCGACCGGCTGCACCATGAACTCCTGGATGTCGATCGGGTTGTCCGCGTGCTTGCCGCCGTTCACGATGTTCATCATCGGCACCGGCAGCGTGCGGGCGAACACCCCGCCGACATAACGATACAGCGGCAGGCCCAGATCGGCCGCCGACGCCTTGGCCAAAGCGAGCGACACGGCCAGGATCGCGTTCGCCCCCAGCCGCGACTTGTTGGGCGTTCCGTCCAAGTCGATCATGATGTCATCCAACCGGACCTGGTCCGTCGGGTCCATGCCGCTGATCGCGTCGAAGATCTCGCCCTCGACGGCGGCGCAGGCGGTAAGCACGCCCTTGCCGCCATAGCGCGCCTTGTCGCCATCGCGCAGCTCGACCGCCTCGTGCGCGCCCGTGCTGGCGCCCGATGGCACCGCGGCGCGGCCCATGGCGCCGCTTTCCAGCACCACGTCGACCTCGACGGTCGGATTGCCCCGGCTGTCCAGGATTTCACGGGCGACGATGTCGGCGATGGCGCTCATGTTTGCTCCGTCCAATCAATAAATGTGGCCGCGAGGGTGGCTGCTTTACAAAAATCGTCCAACGCTTTCAGGCGCGCGATCAGGACCGGCATCGCCCGCAGCGGGATCATGTTCGGGCCGTCGCTCGGCGCCCTATCGGGATCCCGGTGCGTCTCGATGAACAGCGCCGCGACACCGACCGCCAGCGCGGCGCGGGCCAGCACGGGTGCGAACTCCCGCTGTCCGCCCGACGAGCCGCCCTGCCCGCCGGGCTGCTGCACGCTATGCGTCGCGTCGAACACCACGGGGTATCCGGTCCGCGCGAGCACCGGCAGCCCGCGGAAGTCGGTGACGAGCGTGTTGTAGCCGAAGCTTACGCCACGCTCGGTCAGCAGGATGCTCTCGTTGCCGGTCTCGGCGATCTTGGCGGCCACGTGCGCCATGTCCCAGGGCGCCAGGAACTGGCCCTTCTTCACATTCACCGCCCGGCCGGTCTCGCCGGCTGCGATCAGCAGGTCGGTCTGGCGGCACAGGAAAGCGGGGATCTGCAGGATGTCGACGGCTTCGGCCGCCGGGTCGCACTGATCGGCGGCGTGCACGTCGGTCAGCACGGGAATGCGGAACCGCTCGCGCACCCCAGCCAGGATCGTGAGTCCACGGACGATGCCGACGCCGCGGGCGGCGCTGGCGCTGGTGCGGTTGGCCTTGTCGAAGCTCGACTTATAAACCAGCGGCACCCCCGCCGCTTCCGCCATGTCGCGCAGCGCCTCCGCCGTCTCGAAGGCATGCGCCTCCGACTCGATCTGGCACGGCCCGGCGATCAGCACGAATGGCAGGTCGTTGCCGATCTCGATGTCGAGCACGCGGACGATGCGGCTCTCGGGCGAGGTGAGTTCGGTCTCAGACAAGACGCGACTGCTTCACGGCCGCCGCGATGAAGCCCGAAAACAGCGGATGCGGATCGAGCGGCTTCGACTTCAGCTCAGGATGATACTGCACGCCGATGAACCATGGATGCGCGGGCAGCTCTACGATCTCGGGCAGGATGCCGTCCGGGGACATACCGGAGAAATGCAGTCCAGTGGCCTCAAGCTGCTCGCGGTAGTGCACATTGACCTCCCAGCGGTGCCGGTGCCGTTCGTGGATCATCGTGGCGCCCCCATAAACCCGGCTGACGAGCGAGCCCGGGTTGAGCCGCGCCGGATAGGCGCCCAAACGCATGGTGCCGCCAAGGTCGCCCCCCTCGGCCCGACGCTCGACTTCGTTGCCGCGGGCCCACTCGGTAAGCAGTCCAACGACCGGGTTGTCACACGGCCCGAACTCGGTCGACGAAGCATCTGGCAGCCCCGCCATGTTCCTGGCGCACTCGATCACGGCCATCTGCATGCCGAAGCAGATGCCCAGGAACGGAACCCGGCGCTCGCGCGCGAACCGCACCGCGGCGATCTTGCCCTCGGTCCCGCGTTCGCCGAAACCGCCGGGCACCAGGATGCCGTGCACGCCTTCTAGGCGCTGCACGGCGTCCGGCGTCTCGAAAATCTGGCTGTCCACCCAGTCGAGCTCGACGCGGACCCGGTTCTTGATCCCGCCATGGGTCAGGGCCTCGCCAAGGCTCTTATAGCTGTCGAGCAGGTTGGTGTATTTGCCGACGACGGCGATCCGCACCTCGCCGTCGGGGCCGCGCACGATGTCGACGATGCGCTGCCAGGCCGAAAGGTCGGGCTCGGTCTCGAACGGCAGGTCGAAGTGGCGCAGCACCTCGCGGTCCATGCCCTCGGCGTGGTAGCTGATCGGCACGGCGTAGATCGTGTCGACGTCGAGCGCCGCTATCACCGCCTGGGCGCGCACGTTGCAGAAGCTCGCGATCTTGCGGCGCTCGGTTTCGGGAATTTGCCGGTCGCAGCGGCACAGCAGCATCTGCGGCTGGATGCCGACGTTCAGCAGTTCCTTCACCGAGTGCTGCGTCGGCTTGGTTTTCAGCTCGCCCGCGGACGGAATGTAGGGCACGAGGGTCAGGTGGACGAACATGGTCCGCTCCGGCCCGAGGTCGTTGCCAAGCTGCCGGATCGCCTCCAGGAACGGCAGTCCCTCGATGTCGCCCACCGTGCCGCCGATTTCTATCAATGCGAAATCCAGGCCCTCGGTGTCGCGGGTGATCGCCTCCTTGATCGCGTCGGTGATGTGCGGGATCACCTGGACAGTCGCGCCCAGATAGTCGCCGCGCCGCTCCTTGGCGATCACGTCGGAGTAGATGCGTCCGGTGGTGGCGTTGTCGGTCCTCGCCGCGTGCACGCCGGTGAACCGTTCGTAGTGGCCGAGGTCGAGGTCGGTTTCCGCGCCGTCGTCGGTCACGAACACCTCGCCGTGCTGATACGGGCTCATGGTCCCGGGATCGACGTTCAGATAAGGGTCGAGCTTGCGCAGGCGTACGGAGTAGCCGCGCGCCTGGAGCAGAGCGCCCAGCGCCGCCGAGGCGACGCCCTTGCCCAATGAGGAGACCACGCCGCCGGTGATGAATACGAACCGCGTCATGGGAGTCCGTGATACCGCGGAAGCGGCTCGGTCGGGAACCCCCTCATGCGCAGGTCAGTTCGTCGGAACCGCGGGTCCCCTTGGCGCAGGCGCCGCATCCCCGGCCGCCGGCGCCGTCACTGGCCCCGTTACTGGCGCCGTCACCGGCGGGCTGTCCAGCAGCGACCGTCCGCCGCCGACGGTGCCGCGGTTCAGCAGCGCGAGCGTCAGCGACAGGGCGAAGAACGCCGTGCCGAGGATCGCCGTGGTGCGGGTGAGCAGGTTGGTGGTCCCGCGCCCCGACATGAAACCGCCCATGCCCTGCGTCGTGCCGATGCCCAGGCCACCGCCCTCGCTGCGCTGGATCAGCACGACGCCGATTAGGGCCAGGGTGACAAACAGGTGGATGATCAGCAGTACAGTGGTCATGGGATCGGCTTCCGATGCGATGGGTGGTGTCTAGCCGCCCCGGCCAGCCTTGGAAAGCGCCGCGGCCGCGATCGCCAGGAAGGCCGCGGCGTCGAGGCTCGCACCGCCCACTAGCGCGCCGCCGACTTCGGGGAGCGCCAGGAGCGTCGCTGCGTTGCCGGGTTTGACGGACCCGCCGTAGAGGATGCGGATCGCGGCGCCGTTGCCATGCAGCGCCACCAGGTCGGCCCGTATGGCGGCGTGCATCTCGATGACGTCGGCCTCCGTCGCGGTCCGGCCGGTGCCGATCGCCCAGATCGGCTCATAGGCCACGACCCCGGCATACTCCGCCGGCAGGCTTCCGGCCAACTGCCGCGCAACCACGGAAAGCGCCTCGCCCGCCGAGCGCTCTTGCTCTGTTTCCCCCACGCAGACGATGGTTCGCAGCCCGGCCGCCTGTGCCGCCGCCACCTTGCTGCGCACCTGCGCGTCCGTCTCGTGGTGGTCCTGCCGCCGTTCCGAATGGCCGAGGATCACCCATCCGGCCCCCGCGTCCCGCAGCATCGGCGCCGATACGTCGCCGGTGTGCGCCCCGGATGGATCGCTGTGGCAGTCCTGCCCCCCCACCATCACCGCGGTCCCAGCTAGAACGTCCGCCACCGCGGCCAGCACGGTCGCCGGCGGGCAGACCAACAGGTCGCACGCCGCACCGCCGCGCAAAGCCGTTGCGAGCGCGAGCGCCTCGGCCCGCAAGCCGTTCATCTTCCAATTGCCGGCGATCAGTTGCTGCAACACGTATCCTCTCGTTGGCCGCCGCTGTCCTTATACCTTCCGACGGAACCCGCAATCTCGCAAAACGCGCCATCTGGCAAAACCTTTTGGGCATCCGTATGGTGTCGCCCGGTTCACTGGATGCCCAACGCATGCTTTCCCTAATCCGCAGCTTCCTCGGCACTTGGGCCGCCCGGGCATTCTTCATCGTGCTGGTCGGCTCGTTCGGGCTCTGGGGCGTGGCCGACGTCGTACGCAATGTCGGCCGCGACAACGCGATCGCCACCGTCGGCGGCCATAAGATCGAGGCGCCGGAGTTCCAGGAGGCGATGCGGACGCAGTTGGCGCAGGTCAGCCGAATGCTGGGCGGCAAGACCGAGCCGACCCCCGCCATCCGCCAGGCGGTCGCCGGGCAGGTGCTCGATCGGCTGATCGTGCAGGCCGCCATCCAGAACGAGGTCGCCCGCCTGGGCTTGGCCGTGCCGGACGAGGCGCTGCGGTCGGCGGTGTTCGACATCCCGGCCTTCCGTGGCGCGGGCGGCGCGTTCGACCGGCAGCGCTTCGAGGCCGTGCTGCGCAACAACAACCTGTCCGAACCGCGCTTCCTCGAACTGATGCGCTCCGACCTCGGCCAGCGGCAGCTCATGGAGGCGATCCAGGTCGGCGCGGCGCCGCCTGAGACCGTGACGCAGCAGGTGTTCGCCTTCCAGCGCGAAACCCGGGTGGCGCAGTATGTCGAGCTGCCCTTCGCCGCCGCCGCCGAACCGCCGGCGCCGACCGACGCCGACCTGCAGCGTTTCTACGATAACAACGCCGACCGTTATAGCGCGCCCGAGTTCCGCCGCATCAAGGCCGTGATCCTGTCGCCGGAGACCGTGGCGCGCGACATCGAGGTCCCCGCTGCCGACATCAGCGCCTATTACGAGCAGCACAAGCCCGAGTATGTCACGCCCGAGAAGCGCTCCGTCGAGGTCGTCGTCGTGCAGGACGAGGCGCGTGCAAAAGAAATCACGACGATGTGGATCGCCGGAGCCGATTGGGACGCGATGCAGAAGGTGGCCGCTGCGACTGGCGCCTCCTCGGCTTCGCTGGACGACGCGACCGTAACCGAGTTCCCGTCGCCCGAGCTTGGCCAGGCGGTGTTCGCAGCACCCGCCGACGCCGTGACTGGCCCGATCCAGTCCGCACTGGGCTGGCAGGTGTTCCGGGTGACCAAGGTGACGGCGCGCGCCGCGCGCACGCTGGACCAGGCCACCGACGAGATCCGCAATAAGCTCGCCCGGGAGCGTGCGGTGGACCAGGTTTATGCCCGCGCCAACAAGCTCGAGGACGCGCTGTCCGCCAGCGGCAGCCTGGACGACCTGCCCGGCGACCTCGGCGTCGCGGCGGTGACTGGCACCCTGAACGCCCAGGGCAATACGCCCGCCGGCGAGCCTGCCCCGCTGCCGGGTTCCCCCGCGCTTCGCCAGGCGCTGCTGACCGCGGCGTTCACCCTGGCCAAAGACGAGCCGGCGCGCATGACCGAGGGCCCGGACCAGTCCTATTTCGCCGTGACCGTCGAGGACGCGACGCCCGCCGCGCGCAAGCCGTTCACCGACGTCGAGGCGCAGGTTCACGACGATTGGGTGCGCGACGCGAGGCGTAAGGAGCAGGAGCGGGCCGCGGCAAGCCTGCTCGCGGCGGCGAAGGCCGGGTCGAGCCTTGACGATGCCGCCACGGTCGCCGGGCTGCGGCTGCAGAGCTCGCCGCCGGTCATGCGGGCGCAGCCCACCCCCGGCGTGCCGACCGAGATGGTCGAGCCGCTGTTCAGCATGACGCCGAACGAGCCGACGATGATCGAAACGCCCGATGCCTTCTATGTCGTGGCGCTGGGCGAGGTCAAAGCGCCCGATCCAGCGTCCGATCCGCCCGGCACGGCGCAGATCCGGACGGCGCTGACCCAGGCGATCGGCCAGGATATCGAGGTGACCTATGCCGCGGTCCTGCGCGACCGTGTCAAACCGCAGGTGAACCGGACCCTGCTCGACAACATGGCGCAACCTTGAGCGAACCCGCATGAACGCATCCGCCTCGCCCTCCCAGATCGCGTTCAGCGCCGCCCATGACGCCGGGCGCGGCACGCTCGTTTGGACCACCGGGGTCGCCGACCTCGAGACGCCGGTCGCGGCCTTCCTGAAGCTCGCCGCCGGCCGCGCGAACGCCTTCCTGCTCGAAAGCATCGAGGGCGGGTCTGCCCGCAGCCGCTATTCGATCATCGGCATGGAGCCAGACCTGGTTTGGCGCTGCCGTGCTGGCCGAGCGGAGGTGAACCGGCACGCCCGCTCGGCCCCGCACGCCTTCGTGCCGGACGAGCGTCCGCCGATCGAGAGCCTGCGCGCGCTGATCGCCGAGACCCAGCTTGACCTGCCGGAGCACCTGCCGCCGATGCTGGGCGGGCTCGTGGGCTATCTCGGCTATGACATGGTCCGGCTGATGGAGCGCCTGCCGGACAAGAACACCGACGCGCTGGGCCTGCCGGAGGCGATCCTGATCCGGCCGACGATCTTCGCCGTGTTCGACAACGTGCGGGACGAACTGACGCTCGCGGCGCCGATCTACCCGCAGCCTGGCGTTTCGGCTGCGCAGGCCTGGGCGCTCGCGCAATCAGCGCTGGCGCAGGCCGACGCGGCGCTGCTGCGTCCCCTGCCCCACGCCGCGCCGCCTGTGGCCCTGCCGCCGCAGCCCGAGCCCGCGTCCAACATGACCCGCGACGAGTTCATGGACATCGTGGACCGCATGAAGGAGTATATCACGGCCGGCGACGCGTTCCAGGTGGTGCCCAGCCAACGCTTTTCGGTGCCGTTCGCGCTGCCGCCGTTCTCGCTATATCGGGCGCTGCGCCGCATCAACCCGGCACCCTTCCTGTTCTTCCTCGACTTCGGCGGCTTTGCAGTGGTCGGCAGCAGCCCCGAGGTCCTGGTCCGGCTCCGCGACGGGATCGTGACCATCCGTCCCCTCGCCGGCACCCGGCCCCGCGGCGCCACCCGCGCCGAGGACCTCCAGCTCGAGGCCGACTTGCTGACTGATCCCAAGGAGCGGGCCGAGCATTTGATGCTGCTCGACCTTGGCCGCAACGACGTGGGCCGCGTGGCCGAGCTGGGCAGCGTGCGGGTGACGGAGTCGTTCGCGGTCGAGCGGTTCAGCCACGTGATGCACATGTCCTCCACCGTCGAGGGACGGCTGCAGCCCGGGCTCGACGCGATCGATGCTTTGATTGCCGGGTTCCCTGCCGGCACGCTGACAGGCGCCCCCAAAATCCGCGCTATGGAGATCATCGAGGAGCTGGAACCGACCCGGCGCGGCCTCTACGCCGGCTGCATCGGCTATTTCGCCGCCAATGGCACCATGGACACCTGCATCGGGCTGCGCACCGCGGTCGTGAAGGACGGCACTATGTATGTGCAGGCCGGCGGCGGCGTGGTCGCCGACAGCACGGCCGAGGGTGAGTACGAAGAAACCCGGCAGAAATCCCGCGCCCTGTTCCGCGCCGCCGACGAGGCGGTTCGCTTTGCCGCCCTGAAGGCCTGACCCATGATCCTGCTCATCGACAATTACGACAGCTTCACCTTCAACCTGGTGCACTTTCTTGGCGACTTGGGCGTGCGCTGCACGGTGCGGCGCAACGACGCGATCTCGGTCGAAGACGCGCTGGCGCTGGCGCCCGAGGCCATCGTGCTCTCGCCGGGCCCGTGCACCCCGGACGACGCCGGTATCTGCCTGGACCTGATTGCCGCAGCGGCGGGCCGCGTTCCCGTGCTGGGCGTGTGCCTTGGCCATCAGGCGATCGGGCAGGCCTTTGGCGGCCAGGTCGTCCGTGGCGACAAGCCGATGCACGGCAAGCTCAGTGCCGTGAGGCATGACGGCACCGACCTGTTCACCGGCCTGCCGAGCCCGTTCCAGGCGACCCGTTATCACAGCCTGGTCGTCGAGCCCGGCACCCTGCCCGATACGCTGGTTGCGACCGCCTGGACGGAAGACGGCGCGATCATGGGCCTTCGCCACCGCACGCTTTCGCTGTTCGGCGTGCAATTCCACCCAGAAAGCATCGCCTCCGAGCATGGGCACGAGATCTTGGCGAACTTCCTGGCCCTGGCGCGCGGTTCGAACATGCCCGCGCGGGCCGCCTAGACCCCATCCCAAATGGCATCCCTGAAACCGGTCCTGGCTCGGCTTGCGTCCGGGGCCACGCTGTCCGCCGACGAGGCGGAAGCGGCGTTCGGCGTCATCATGTCCGGGGATGCCACCCCGGCGCAGATCGCCGGGCTGCTGATGGCGATGCGGGTGCGGCGGGAAACCGTGGCGGAGCTGACCGGGGCGGTGCGGGCGATGCAGTCCCGCATGGCCGGGATCGTGGCCCCCCCCGGCGCCATCGACGTGTGCGGCACCGGCGGCGACAATTCCGGCACTTTGAATGTGTCCACGGCGGTGACCTTCGTGCTGGCGGGCTGCGGCGTACCGGTCGCAAAGCACGGCAACCGAGCGCTGTCGTCGCGGACCGGGGGTGCGGACGTGCTGGCGGCGCTGGGCGTGAACGTCGATATACCGCTCGACCGTTTGCCGGACGTGCTGGCTGCAGCGGGCTGCGTATTCCTGTTCGCGCCGCGTCATCATGCGGCGCTGCGCCATGCTGCAGGCCCGCGCGTCGAGCTCGGCACCCGGACGATCTTCAACCTGCTGGGACCGCTCGCCAACCCAGCCCGGGTGCGTCGGCAGCTGACCGGCGTCTATGACCCGACCTGGCTGCGCCCAATGGCCGAAACCCTGCACGCGCTCGGCACCGAACATGCCTGGCTGGTGCACGGCCAGGGCCTCGACGAGTTGACCGTCGCCGGGGAAAGCCACGTGGTCGCGCTGCACCATGGCGCATATCAGGAATTCACCGTGGTGCCTGAGGACGCCGGACTGGGACGCTCCCCGGCCGAAGCCATCCGGGGCGGCGACGCCGCAGCGAACGCAACCGCCCTGGCTGCGTTGCTGCAGGGCCAAGGCGGGGCATATCGCGACACCGTGCTGCTGAACGCCGCCGCGGCGCTTATAATTGTCGGCCTGGTGCACGACTTGCGATCGGGCGCGGCGCTTGCGGCGGCGGCGATCGACGACGGGGCAGCAGGCGCAGCGTTGGACAAGTTACGACGAGCAACCGCTTGATATCAGTTGGAGCAGTCTGATGGACGTCGCCCTTCCCGACGCATTGGCCCAGATTTGCGCGGAAACCTTGACCGAGGTGGAGCGCCGCCGGGTGGAGACGCCGATCGCGACGCTGGCCAAACGCCTTCGAGCTGACCGTAATCCGACGCGTAACTTCGGTCACGCGCTAAAGTCGGCGGTCGCGAAAGGCGACTACGGGCTTATCGCAGAAATCAAGCGGGCGTCGCCGTCCGCCGGGCTGATCCGGCCGGATTTTGATCCCGCGGCGCTGGCCCGGTCCTATGCCGACTCGGGCGCTATCTGCCTGTCCGTCTTGACCGACAGCCCCTATTTCCAGGGCTCGCCCGACCACCTGAAGCAGGCCCGCGCCGCCGTGTCGTTGCCGGTGCTGCGCAAAGACTTCATGCTCGACGCCTGGCAGGTTTATGAGAGCCGGCTGATGGGCGCCGACTGCATCCTGCTCATCATGGCGGCGATCACCAACCAGCAGGCGCGGGAGCTCGAGGAACTGGCGCGAGCGCTCGACATGGACGTTTTGGTCGAGGTGCATAACCGGGCCGAACTGGATCGTGCCTTGGGACTGGAGACGTCGCTTATCGGCATAAACAATCGCAATCTGAAGACGTTGAAGACCGACTTGGAGACGACTGCCGAACTCGCGCCGCATGTGCCGTCGGACCGGTTCCTGATCGCCGAGAGCGGCATCCGCACCCATGCCGACGTCCGGCGCCTCGCCGAAGCCGGAGCGACATGCTTCCTGGTCGGCGAAAGCCTGCTGCGGCAGCCCGACGTGGGCGCTGCAGTGCATGAGTTGCTGGGCACGACACCGTGACTGGGTTGACGCAGACTGGGCTGACCCAGACTGGGCTGACGCAGACTGGGCTGACGCATTTTGATGCGGAGGGCCGGGCCGTGATGGTGGATGTTTCCGACAAGGCCGACACCGACCGGACCGCGACCGCGCGGGCCAGCGTGGTCATGCAGCCGGAAACGCTGCGGGTGATTGTTGCCGGCGAGGCCAAGAAGGGCGACGTGCTGGGCACGGCACGGCTCGCCGGCATTATGGCAGCTAAGCGCACGGCGGACCTGATTCCGCTTTGCCATCCGCTGCCGCTCGCCGCCGTGACGCTCGACCTCGAGCCATCCTCGTCCGGAGACGGGGTCGATATCGCCGCGACCGTCCGTACGACCGGCCGCACCGGCGTGGAGATGGAGGCGCTCATGGCCGCGAGCGTCGCCGCGCTGACGGTATACGATATGTGCAAGGCCATCGACCGCGGCATGAGGATCGACGGGCTGCGTGTCGTGCATAAAGCGGGCGGCAAGTCCGGCGAGTTTCGGCAGGATTGAGACGATGCTCTCGGTCGATGAGGCCCGCGCGCGCATCATGGCGCCGCTCAGCCCCACCCCGGCCGAGATGGTCGCCCTGCCCGAGGCTTGGGGCCGGGTGCTCGCAGCGCCTGTCGTCGCCAGGCTTACCCAGCCGCCGGCCGACATGTCGGCCATGGATGGCTATGCGCTGCGTGCGGTGGACGGGCTCGTTGGCGCCCGGCTCAAGGTGGTCGGCCATGCTCCTGCGGGACGGCCATTCATTGGCCAAGTCGCGGGCGGCGAAGCGGTGCGGCTGTTCACCGGCAGCGTCGTGCCGGACGGCGCCGACGCCGTGCTGGCGCAGGAGGATGTCGATCGGACGGATGATTGGATTGCAGTTCGGGAGGTGGCGCAGCCCGGGCGGCACATCCGCCGCGCCGGCCAGGATTTCAGCCAAGGCGACAGCTTGGTCCCGAGCGGCACCCGGCTCGGAGCGCGGTCGATCGGGCTGATCGCAGCGGGTAATCACCCCTGGGTCATGGTGCACCGGCAGCCCCGCATCGGCATTCTCGCGACTGGAGATGAGGTCGTGCTGCCGGGCGAGCCTTTGGCGGCTGGCGGCATCGTCAGCTCCAACGCGCACGCTCTCGCAGCGCTGGTCCGGGCCGGGGGCGGCGCGCCCGTGGTGCTGCCGATTGCACCCGATGACCCGGCCGCCATTGCCGCCGTCGCGGATCGCATATCGGGCATCGACCTGCTGGTGACGACGGGGGGCGCCAGCGTGGGCGACCACGACTTGGTGCAGGCGAGCCTAGGCACGCGTGGGTTTGCGCTGGATTTCTGGCGCATCGCCATGCGTCCGGGCAAGCCGTTGCTGTTTGGCCGGTTGGGCGATGTGCCGGTTCTAGGGCTGCCCGGCAATCCGGTTTCGGCTTTCGTCTGTGCGGTCTTGTTCCTGCTGCCCGCCCTCGCCCGCCTCGCCGGCCTCATGGATGGAGGGCTGCCGACGGTTGAGGCGCGGCTCGGAGCGCCTGTCGCCGCAAATGACCATCGGGCCGATCACCTCCGGGCTATGCTCGTGACCGATGCGGCTGGCGTCCTCGTTGCGACGGCATTCGAACGCCAAGACTCTTCGTTGCTGCGGCTGCTGGCCGGCGCCGGGTGCCTCATCCTTCGCCCGCCCTATGCACCGGCGTTACTCGCGGGCGCGCCGGTCTCGGTGGTGCATTTGGACACGCTTGGGCTTTAGGCGGCCCTGATCTTGGCTCAGCTTGTATTGACGCAGCTTAGCGAACCAACGTAGAACGAAATCGGTTGCCGCTTTGTTCTAGATGTGTTTCACTATTGTGGCTGCTCCCGAACTGGGCACGAAAGAGAATTGCCATGTTGACGCGTAAGCAGCACGAGTTGCTGACCTTTATCGACGGCCATCTAAAGTCCACCGGATTTTCGCCAAGCTTCGAAGAAATGAAGGAAGCTCTCCAGCTTCGGTCGAAATCCGGCATCCACCGGTTGATCTCGGCGCTGGAGGAGCGTGGCTTCCTGCGCCGGCGTCATCACCGCGCCCGGGCGCTTGAGGTCATGCGGCTGCCGAATGAGAATGGGCGGGAGATCGTCGCGCTCGCGGCGCCTGCGCCGTTCGCTCCGAATGTCATCCGCGGCGACTTCTCGGGACGGTTCCCCGGCGTACGCGCGGCGAACGAGGCGGCTGCCGTGCACCTGCCGCTGTATGGCCGCATCGCCGCCGGGTTGCCGATCGAGGCGCTGCGGGACCAGGGCGCGCAGATCGAGGTGCCGCTAGCGCTCTTGGGCAACGGCGAGCACTACGCGTTGGAGGTTGCGGGCGACTCGATGGTTGAGGCCGGCATCCTCGACGGCGACACGGTCGTCATTCGCAAGGGTGACACCGCCGATAATGGGCAGATCATCGTGGCGCTGATCGACGACGCCGAGGTTACGTTGAAGCGGTTGCGCCGGCGCGGCAACTCAATCGCATTGGAACCCGCGAACCAGCGTCACGAGATACGCATTTTCCCGGCTGACCGCGTCAAGGTGCAGGGTAGCCTGGTTGCGTTGTTGCGGCGCTACTAGTCATTCTGCTGCGGCGGGCGGCAACTCATCTGTCGTTGCCATTGGAAGGTTAGGGACAGATCGGCTCGACGTCGGCAGGCCCGGAACCCAGGGTCGGCTGCCACGGTTGGCCCGGTCGGAAAGCACGAGCGGGCCGGCGTCGTTCAGCCAAATGGCATACGCGCCGTCCCGCCATACGCTGAAACGGTCGATATAAGGGATGCCTACCGGGCAATCGCCTCGTGCGGGCTCAGTGGATATCAGCAGGGTAGCACCGCCGCAATCGGGCTGGGCATTGCTGCGCAGGACCAAGACTTGGTTGTCGCCGTGCAGGATTCGGCACGCGTCGGGGCTGCACGAAGCGGGTTCGCCGGTTCGCAGCGGCAGCAGCGGCCCGGCCGCGAGGTGGCTCTGCCAAGCGTCCCGCGTGAACCTCGACGCGCCCGAGCGGGACTGCAGGTAGTAGCGTCCGTCCCGAACGGCGATCAGCCGTGCTTCGGACGAGATGAGGATGTCCGGCGGAGGTGCCGCGATCGGCGACAGCAGGCCGAGCAGCATAACTGGAACGCCGGCGAGCCGCATGCGCGACCGCCAAAGCCCGAGCCACGCCAGCCCGACGCTAAACACGCATAGACCCCAAGCCGGCATGTGCGGCACGGCCATCGTCGCGGCGGGCCAGGCGGACACCGTTCGGCCGATCCATAAGATGCCCTCGATCCCCCAACCCATCGGGGCCGGCGCAAACCCTTCGAGCCCAAGCGGCATGAGGGCCAGCGCGACCAAGCCGAGCGGCATCACCCAAAACGCCGTAAGTGGCACGGCAGCGACGTTGGCAACGATGAAATAAAGCTGGAAATGTCCGAAGTGGTAGGCCCCAAATGGCGCGGAGGCGGTTCCCGCCAGCATGCTGGTCAAGGCGAGCGCCACGACGTGCGAAGCAATGCGGTGATGCCAGCCCTGGCCATGTAGCCGGGCCAGCAAAGGCCGCAGCGCCTCGTATCCGGCGATCAGCGCGAGCACGGCGGAGAAGCTCATCCCGAAGCTCACGCCCACGACCTCGTTCGGGGCGAGCAGCATCAGCACGGCGGCCGCGAGCGCCAATCCGCGCAGCGACAAGGCGCGGCGTCCGAGTACGAGGCCCAGTGTCACCAAGCACGCCATGGCGAAGCTGCGCATGATCGGCAAGTGCGCTCCGGTCAGCAACAAATAGCACCCGCCGGCCGTAAGTGCAGTTCCGGCGGCGATGGCCTTGGTCGGCCAATGCAGGGCCGCGCGTTCGGACAGCGCCAGCGCGAACCGGGTCGCGCCCATGACCAAGCCCATGACGATGCCGATATGCAGTCCAGCCACTGCTAATAGGTGCGCGAGGCCAGAGTCGCGAAACGCCTCACGGTCCCGCTGCGGTATGGCGGCCGTCGTGCCGGTCAGCAAGGTCGCCGCGACCGCCCCGGCTGGGCCCGGCAGGCCCGCCATAGCCCGGCCCGCAATCCAATCACGCACGGCTTGCAGCGCAGCGGCACCGCCGCGGGGCGAAGCGCGCTCAAGCACCTCGGACGGGTTCAGCGCATAGCCGGATCCGCCCAGTCCGGAGAAATAGGCGTCTCGCTGCAGATCCCATCCGCCGGGATAGGCGGGCGAGGATGGCGGCCGGACCAGGGCGCGCACCCGTATCCGGTCGCCAGCGGCCATTATGGCGGTATCTGCCCGATGCAGGCGAATGCGCATCAGCCGGGCCAGCGGCGGCTTATCCGGCTCCAGCATCACCCCGGCGAGCGTGACCCGGCGGCCCTCCGGCAACAGGTCCACTCCGCGCACCACTCCGGTCAGGATGACCGCCCGTGTCGGCAGCGGCTCGATCGGCAGGGCGCGCAGGGTCGCGGCTTGTCCCGATAAAAAGCCGAGCGCCGCAGCGAGGCCCGCCAGCGCCGCCGCGCGTCCGATCGGGGCGCGCCATGCCGCGATGCAGGCCAGCAAAGCGATGAGCACGGCCACCGCTCCAGCCCATGCACTGGGTTCGGCCCGCTGATCGAAATACGCGACCACGCCGGCGCCCATGCAGACAGGCAGCCACGGGACGAAGCGCCCCCGCTCCGCCTCGATCCAGCCATGCCACCGGGCAAGCGCCCCCGTTGCCTGGAGCGCGCCAAACGCTGCAATCGCCTGCTGCACCGACCCTCCTTACGGGACCGTATAGATATTGTGCCCGCGACGCCATCACTGGGCGTGCCAGCGTTCGGCGTGTTAGACAGCGCACATGTCCGTCCGCACTCGTTTCGCTCCCAGCCCTACCGGCCAGCTCCACATTGGCGGCGCCCGTGCGGCGCTGTTCAACTTCCTATTCAGCCGGTACCACGGCGGCGAATACCTGCTGCGCATCGAGGACACCGACCGCGAGCGCAGCACCGAGGCCAACACGCAGGTCATCCTCGACGCGCTAGACTGGCTGGGCCTGTCGCCCGACCAGCCCCCGGTGTTCCAGTCCACGCGGCAGGCTCGCCATGTCGAGGTTGCGCAGCAGATGCTGGCCAGCGGCCACGCCTATCTCTGCTTCTGTACACCGGACGAGCTGCGGGAGATGCGGGAGCGCGCCGTGGCCGAGGGCCGTGCACCCCGCTATGACGGACGCTGGCGGAACCGTGACCCGGCCGAGGCGCCACCTGGCGTCAAGCCGGTCATACGGCTGCGTGCGCCGCAGACCGGGGAAACGGTTGTCGAAGATCTTGTGCAGGGCAGCGTACGCGTCGCCAATAGCGAGCTCGACGACATGATCATCCTGCGCAGCGACGGCACGCCCACCTATCTGCACGCTGTCGTCGTCGACGACCACGACATGGCCATCACCCACGTGATCCGCGGCGACGACCACCTGACCAACACCTTCCGGCAGATCCAGATCTACCAGGGCATGGGCTGGGAGCTGCCCCGCTTCGCCCACCTGCCGATGATCCACGGTGCGGACGGCGCCAAGCTGTCGAAGCGCCACGGCGCGGTCAGCGTGCTGGAGTTCCGCGAGCAGGGTTTCCTGCCCGAGGCCATGTGCAACTACCTGCTCCGCCTCGGCTGGGGCCACGGCGACGCCGAGGTGCTGGACCGCTCCGAAGCGATCAAGCTGTTCGACCTGGACGGCGTCGGCAAGGCCGCGAGCCGGATGGATTTCTCCAAGCTGCTGCACATCAACGGCGTTTGGCTGCGTCAGGCCGACGACGACCGCCTGATGCATGAGGTTATCCAGCGGCTTGCTGCGATCCATGGGCTGCACGCCGACGCGACCGGTGCAGCTCGCATCCGAGCGTTGATGCCGGGGCTGAAAGAACGCGCGAAGACTTTGGTCGACCTTACTGAGAGTGCAGCGTTCCTGCTTCGGCCGACCCCTCTGCCGTTCGAGCCAAAAGCGCTGGCACTGCTGACCCCTGAAGCCAAGGCGACGCTCCAGCAGGTCGCCCCGGCGCTCGCCGCGACCGACTTCACGCCGGATGCGCTCGACGCCGCCCTCCGGCAGTTCGCCGAAGCCGCCGGACGCAAGCTGGGCCAGGTCGCGCAGCCGCTGCGTGCTGCACTGACCGGCAGCACCATGAGCCCCGGCATCGACGCGACACTCGCCGCACTAGGCCGCGAGGAGGCGCTGGCCCGCATCGCCCTCGCCGCCGAGTGATGCACTACCCGCACCGCCATCTGCTCGCGATTGAGGGCCTGCATCCGCCTGAGATCGCCTACCTGCTCGACCTTGCCGAGAGCTATGTGCTGCTGAACCGGTCCGGCAAGACGCAGCGCGACCTGCTGCGCGGCCGCACCCTCATCAATCTGTTCTACGAGGACAGCACGCGCACGCGCACGAGTTTCGAGCTGGCCGGCAAGCGGCTGGGCGCCGACGTGATCAACATGTCGGTCTCGACCAGCAGCGTGAACAAGGGCGAGACCCTGCTCGATACTGCGTCCACCCTCAATGCCATGCGCTGCGACCTGCTGGTGGTCCGCCACGACCAGTCCGGCGCGCCGAACCTGCTGGCGCAGAAGGTCTCGTCCGCCGTGATCAACGCGGGCGACGGCACGCATGAGCACCCGACGCAGGCGCTGCTGGACGCGCTGACGCTCCGCCGCCGCCGCGGCACGCTGGAGGGATTGCTGGTGGCGATCTGCGGCGACGTGATGCACAGCCGGGTCGCGCGGTCGAATATTCACCTATTGGGCACGATGGGATGCCGGGTGCGCGTGATCGGGCCGCCGACCCTGATCCCCGCTGCCGCCGCCAGCCTCGGGGTCGAGGTGTTCCACGACATGGAGGCCGGGCTGCAGGGCGTCGACGTGGTCATGATGCTGCGCCTGCAGCGCGAGCGCATGTCGCGCGGCCTGGTGCCCAGCGCCCGCGAGTACTTCCGCTTCTTCGGCCTGGACGCCGCGAAGCTAGCCTGGGCCAGGCCCGACGCGCTGGTGATGCACCCAGGTCCGATGAACCGCGGCGTCGAGATCGACAGCGCCGTCGCCGACGATCCCGTGCACAGCGTCATCGGCGAGCAGGTCGAGATGGGTGTCGCCGTGCGCATGGCCGTGCTGGACGTCCTGTCCCGGAGCGGCCGCCGCAATGGGTGACCTGTTTTTCACCAACGTCCGCCTGATCGATCCCGCCAGCGGCCTCGACCAGCCCGGCGAGTTGCTGGTGCAGGCCGGCCGCATCGCGGATTTCGGGCCCGGCCTCGGCCGGCCCGACACGCCCAGCCTCAGTTGCCTCATGATCGACGGCGACGGCGCCATCCTTTGCCCAGGCCTGGTCGACATGCGCGCAGCCCTCGGCGAACCCGGCTATGAGTATCGCGAGACCATCGCCTCGGCCGCCGCCGCCGCGGCCTCGAGCGGCATCACCACCCTCGCCGCACTGCCCGACAGCCTCCCTGCCATCGACGACCCGGCGCTCGTACGTCTGCTGCGCGCCCGCGGCGAGGAGACCGGCAGCCTGACCATCCTCCCCTACGCCGCCGTGACCCGTGGCTGCCAGGGCCGGGAGATGGCCGAGATCGGCCTGCTGCGTGAAGCCGGGGCGGTCGCCTTTACCGATGGACGTCGCGCGATCGGCGACGCCCGGATGATGCGGCTGGCCCTGTCCTACGCCCGCGGCTTCGGCGCCCGCATCGTCCAGCATCCCGAGGACCCCGCCCTTGCCGACGGCGGCGCCGCGACCGAGGGCGAACTCGCGACCCGCTTGGGCCTGCCGGGCATTCCCGCGGCGGCGGAGGCGATCCTGGTCGCCCGCGACATCCGCCTCGCGCAATTGACCGGTGGCGCGCTGCACTTCGCCCACGTATCCACTGCGGAGGCGCTGATGCTGATCCGCCGTGCAAAACAGGACGGCGTCGATGTGACCTGCGACACCGCACCGCCCTATTTCGACCTGAACGAGACGGCGATCGGCGATTTCCGCACCTACGCGAAACTGTCGCCGCCGCTGCGGCCCGAGGCCGATCGGATGGCGGTCTGCGCCGCACTCGCGGACGGCACCATCGACGCCGTCGCCTCCGATCATCAGCCACGCGACGCCGACGACAAGCGGCTGCCCTTTGCCCTGGCCTCGGCGGGCGGCGCGGGCCTGGCGACTTTGCTGGGCGTGACGCTCGCCCAGGTGCACGGCAATGGCCTGCCATTGCTGCGGGCGCTCGATCTTCTCACCGCGCAGCCCGCCCGCGTGCTCGGCATCGACGCCGGCCGGCTCGCCAAGGGTGCCGCGGCCGACTTGTGCCTGTTCGACCTCGAACGCATCTGGAAGGTTGAAGCCGGGTCATTGCCGGGCAAAGCGCCGAACACCCCGTTCGACGGCCGTGCGCTGGAAGGCCGGGTGGTCGGCACTTGGAAGGCTGGACACCGGGTGTTCGGATGAGCGATGGACTGACGGTGGCTGCGGTGGTGACGTTCGCCTACCTGCTCGGGTCCATCCCGTTTGGCTGGATCCTCGCGCGTGCAGCCGGGCTTGGGGACATCCGCGCCATCGGATCGGGGAATATCGGTGCGACCAATGTGCTGCGGACCGGGCGGAAGGATATCGCGGCGCTGACGCTGGCGCTGGATGGCGCTAAAGGCGCGGCCGCCGTACTCGGAGCCGGGTTTCAGGCCGGCCCAGCGTGGGCGCTGGTCGCCGGCGTCGTCGCCGTGATCGGGCATTGCACGTCGGTCTGGATGCGAGGCCAAGGCGGCAAGGGCGTTGCGACTGGGCTTGGGGTCATCCTCGCAGCCGCTTGGCCCGTTTGCCTGGCGTGCTGCGCCGTTTGGCTGGTGGTGGCGCGGCTGAGCCGGATGTCCTCCGCCGGCTCTCTTGTCGCCTTTGCGGTGGCGCCCGTGCTGATGCTGGTCTGGCGCGGCGCAGATGCTGCGGTGGCGGCCGTGGCGGTCGGCGCCATCATATTCCTGCGCCATTCCGGCAACATCCGCCGCCTGATCGCCGGCACCGAACCGCGCATCGGCCAGGGCCGGTGACCGAGGCCGAACTGCTCGACCGCCTGCGCCTGGCCCGCACGGACGGGGTCGGACCCGTGACATACCGTCGCCTGTTGAGCCGTTTCACCACTGCCGCAGAGGCGCTGGATGCCCTGCCCAGCCTCGCCCAGTCTGGCGGCCGCGCCACGCCGCCAGTTATCCCGGCAGCCAGCGTCGCGCGACGCGAAATGGACAGCGTGGCAAAACTGGGCGGCCGCATCCTGGTGCTGGGCGGGCCGGACTACCCGCCGCTGTTGGCTTTGCTGGACGTGGCGCCGCCGGTTTTGACTGTGCTGGGCGACGTGGGGGCGCTCGCTGCTCGGGCCGTGGCGATGGTGGGCGCGCGGAATGCCTCGGCAAACGGCCAGCGTATGGCGGAGATGCTGGCTGCCGACCTAGCGCTCGCCGGCTTGGTCGTCGTGTCTGGAATGGCACGCGGCATCGACGCCGCCGCGCATACCGGGGCACTGGGCACCGGCCGCACCGTCGCGGCCATCGCGAGCGGAATCGACGTCGCCTATCCCGCGGAGAACGCAGCCCTGCAACGGCGAATCGCCGAAGGCGGCGCAGTGGTGGCGGAGGCACCGTTCGGGACCGCGCCCCAGGCTCGGCATTTTCCTCGGCGCAACCGCGTGATCGCCGGGCTGTCGCTCGGCGTCGTGGTGGTGGAGGCCGCGCCGCAGTCCGGCAGCCTGATCACCGCGCGCATGGCGCAGGACGAGGGCCGGGAGGTGTTCGCGGTGCCGGGCTCACCGCTCGACCCGCGATGCCGGGGGTCCAACGATCTGATCCGGTCCGGCGCCCACCTCACGGAGTCTGCGGCGGACGTCCTCGCCAACCTGCCCGACCACCCAAGCCGGGAAGGCCTTTTGCGGTCGCCGATGTTCGTCCATGGCCAGCCGCCCGGCCTGGCGGAGCCGCCGCCCGAGGCGTTCAGCCCTGCGCCGGATGCAGATGCGGTACGACGTCGGGTGATAGAGTTGCTGAGTTATTCACCCACAGCGGTTGACGATTTGGTTCGGCGCTGCCAGTTCTCGGCATCCGTTGTGGTCACGGCTCTGTTAGAACTGGAGCTGGCTGACCGGGTGGAGATGCTGCCAGGCAACCAGGTCGCTTTGATCGGATAGGGCGAGCGCCCAAACCTCCATATCTCGCTCGAGCCTTCAACTTCGTGTCCTACGCCGCCATAAAGGATACCATGACTGACGTTGTCGTCGTCGAATCGCCTGCTAAGGCCAAAACAATAAACAAGTACCTCGGCGACGGGTTCACCGTGCTCGCGAGCTTTGGGCATGTCCGCGACCTGCCACCCAAGGACGGCAGCGTGCGGCCCGAGGAGGGCTTCGCGATGGATTGGGCCGCAGATGAACGCGGCAACCGGCAGGTCGCGGCCATCGCCAAGGCCCTGAAGGGCGCGCATACACTCTATCTCGCTACCGATCCGGATCGTGAAGGCGAAGCGATCAGCTGGCACGTCCGCGCCATGCTCGAGGATAAGAACGCACTGCGCGGGGTGGACGTCCGGCGCATCACGTTCAATGAGATCACCCGCAGCGCCATCGAGTTCGCGATGGAGCATCCGCGCGAGCTGGACCAACCGCTGATCGAGGCCTACCTGGCCCGGCGCGCGCTGGACTACTTGGTCGGCTTCACCCTGTCTCCGGTGCTGTGGCGCAAGCTGCCGGGGAGCCGCAGCGCCGGGCGGGTGCAGTCGGTGGCGCTGCGCCTGATCTGCGAGCGCGAGGCGGAGGTCGAGACGTTCCGGCCACGCGAATACTGGACCGTCGAGGCGCACTTCCTAACCCCGTCCGGCGCTCCGTTCGTCGCACGGCTAACGCATCTCGACGGCAAACGCCTCGATCAGTTCGACCTGAACACCGAGGCGCTGGCGCATCGTGCCAAGGCCGCTGTCGAGGCGGACCTGTTCACCGTCGCCAGCGTGGAGCGCAAGCGGGTGAAGCGCAACCCGCCAGCCCCATTCACGACGTCCACCCTGCAGCAGGAAGCCAGCCGCAAGCTCGGCATGGGCGCCCAGGCGATCATGCGCTGCGCCCAGCAGCTTTATGAGGGTGTGGAGCTGGACGGCGAGACGACCGGGCTGATCACCTACATGCGGACCGACGGCGTGCAGATGGCGCGCGAGGCCATGATGGCGATCCGCGAACACCTAGGCGAGGCTTATGGCCCCGCCTACGTGCCGGCAGTGCCCCGCGAATACACCAGCAAGGCGAAGAACGCGCAGGAGGCGCATGAGGCGGTCCGCCCGACCGACGTGGCACGCACGCCGGATAGCGTCGCCCGCTACCTCGATCCGGAGCAGCGCCGGCTTTATGAGCTGATCTGGAAGCGCGCCGTCGCGTCACAGATGCAGTCGGCCGAGCTGGACCAGGTCGCGGTGGACATCGTCGGCGCTCGGACCCGGTTGCGCGCCACGGGCTCCATCGTCGCCTTTGACGGCTTCCTGAAGCTGTATCGCGAGGACGTGGACGACGCGCCCGAGGGCGTCGCGGCCGTCGACGAAAGCCGGATGCTGCCGCCGATGCACGAGCGCGATCCGTTGACCCGCGGCGACGTCGACGCCGGCCAGCACTTCACCCAGCCGCCGCCGCGCTACTCGGAGGCGAGCCTGGTCAAGAAGATGGAGGAGCTGGGCATCGGCCGCCCGTCCACCTATGCCTCGATCCTGACGGTGCTGCGGGACCGGAGCTATGTGCGCCTGGAAAACAAGCGCTTTCTGCCGGAGGACCGCGGCCGGCTCGTCACCGCATTCCTGACGAGCTTCTTCGAGCGCTACGTCGACAGCAACTTCACCGCGTCGCTCGAGGAGCAGTTGGACGACATCTCCGGCGGCCGGGCGGACTGGCGCGCGGTGATGCAGGCGTTCTGGGAGCACTTCTCCCGCGCTGTCGAGCAGACGCGCGACCTGAAGATTGGCGACGTGATCGATGCGCTCGACCACGACCTGGGCCAGCACTTCTTTCCCGCAAAGGCCGACGGCAGCGATCCGCGGCTGTGCCCGGCGTGCCATGAGGGCCGGCTGGGGCTGAAGCTCGGACGCCACGGCAGCTTCATCGGCTGCGCCAACTATCCGGAGTGCCAGTATACCCGGCGGCTCGCGATCGACACTGGGGAGGACGGCGGCGAAACCCTCAAGGAGGGCAAGCGCGAGCTGGGCCACCATCCCGATACCGGGGAGGTCGTGACGGTCCGGCGCGGCCCCTACGGCATCTACGTGCAAAAGGGCGAGGCCAACCCCGAGGACAAGAAATACAAGCCGCGCCGCACTTCGCTGCCCAAGGGCGTCGAGGGCGATCAGCTCACACTCGAGCACGCGCTGGCGTTGCTGTCGCTGCCGCGGCTGGTCGGTGTTCATCCCGACCGGCAGGAGCCGCTTGAGGCCGGCATCGGCCGATTCGGTCCGTTCATCCGCATGGGCAGCATCTATGCGTCGCTCGATAAGGATGACGACGTGCTGTCGGTCGGGCTCAACCGCGCCGTCGACGTCATGTCGAAAAAGCTGGACAGCGTGCGGTCGCTCGGTCCGCATCCCGCCGACAAGGAGCCGGTGATGGTGCGCAAAGGGCGGTTCGGCCCCTATGCCCAGCACGGGCTGCGCGTCGCCAACCTGCCGCGCGACGTCGCGATGGAGGACATGACGCTGGAAAGCGCCGTCGCGTTGCTGGCCGAGAAGGGCAAGGCCTTAAAGGCGAAGCCGGGTCAGAAGGCGAAGAAGGCCGCGCCGGCCAAGGCTGCAAAGGCGCCCGCGGCGAAGCGTCCAGCGAAAAAGGCCGCCGCTAAGAAGCCTGCGACGAAAAAGCTCGGAGCCAAGCCGTCCGCCCGGACTGAAACCGCCCGCAAGGCGGGCTAGCGTGGCACGGCGCCCACGAGCCGACCCTGGAACGGGCACCCTGCCGTCACGCGATGCCGTCCGTGAGTTCGTCCGCACCGCCGGCGGCCGGGTCGGCAAGCGCGAAATCTCTAGGCAATTCAACATCGGTCCTGAACTGCGCGCCCCTTTGCGCGCTTTGTTACGCGAGCTTGCCAAGGAGGGCGCCATCGCACCAGCGGGACATCGACGTTTCATGCCGCCGGGCCGCTTGCGGGGCCAGATGCCAGATCAGATGCCAGATCAGATGATCGTGCGCGTCACCGGCACCGACCGTGACGGCGATGCGGTCGCGCGGCCCGTCGATTGGACCGGCGACGGCCCGCCGCCCACGGTGTTCATGACGGCGGAACGTCGTGGCATGGCGGCGCTGGCGCCGGGGGAGCGTGTGCTGGCCCGCCTCAGCCCCATCGGCGACGGCAAGTACGAAGGGCGCACGTTGAAGCGGCTGTCGGACGAGCCCGGCCGCATCTTGGGCGTGTTCCGTGCGCCTGGCCGTCTGGAGCCGACGGATCGCCGCTCCAAAGCGGAGTGGCTGATCCCGCCCGGCGAGTCCGGCGAGGCCGAGACCGGCGAGATCGTCGTCGCGACCCCACTGCCCCACGCCGGGCTGGGCCTGAAGCCCGCGCGCATCACCGAGCGGCTGGGCCGCATGGGCGACGCCCGCGCCGTCAGCCTGATCTGCATCCATGGTCACGACATCCCGCAGGACTTTCCCGAAGACGCGCTCAAGGATGCCGCTCGTGCCCGGGCTGTGCCGCTGGGCAAGCGCGAGGACCTGCGCGAGGTGCCGCTCATAACCATCGACGGAGAGGACGCGCGCGATTTCGACGACGCGGTGTTCGCCGAGCCGGACGGCGACGGCTTCCGCCTTATTGTCGCGATTGCCGACGTCGCGCACTACGTCCGCCCGGGTGCACCGCTCGACCGCGCCGCCTGGACCCGCGGCAACAGCGTTTATTTCCCCGACCGGGTCGTTCCCATGCTGCCGGAGGCGCTATCGAACGGTTGGTGCAGCCTGCGCCCGAACGAGGAGCGCGGCTGCCTGTTCACCGAGATGCGCATCGACGCCGCCGGCCGCAAGACGGCGCACCGGTTCGGCCGCGGCTTGATGCGCAGCGCCGCCCGGCTGACCTATACACAGGTGCAGGAAGCGCACGATGCCGGCTCGGACCTCGGACTGCCAGGCGTCATCGCTCCGCTCTATGCCGCATTCCATGCGTTGCTGGGCGCGCGCCAGGCTCGCGGCACGCTTGATCTCGACCTGCCGGAACGCAAGGTCGTGCTCGACGCAGGCAAGGTGGTATCCGTGGCGCCGCGCCCGCGCCTTGACAGCCATAAGCTGATTGAGGAGTTCATGATCCTCGCCAATGTCGCCGCGGCGGAGGAGCTGGAACACCGGCACCTGCCCTGTATGTATCGCGTCCACGCACCGCCTTCGGAAGAAAAGCTCGCGGCGCTACGCTTGTTCCTGCACGGCCTCGGCATCAGCCTGGCGCCCGGCAGCGACCTGCATCCCCGCGATCTCGACCGCGTGCTGCAGAAGGTCGCCGGCACCGAGCAGGCGCCGCTGGTAAACGAGGTGATCCTGCGCAGCCAATCCCAGGCGGCCTACAACCCGGACAACATCGGCCATTTCGGCCTCAGCCTGGCGCGCTACGCCCATTTCACCAGCCCGATCCGCCGATATGCCGACCTACTGGTGCACCGCGCGCTGGTGAGCGGATTGAAGCTCGGGCTCGGCGGCCTGGCGCCGGACGAGGCGGCGCGCTTTCCCGAGACGGCCGAGCACATCAGCGCCACCGAGCGTCGCGCGGCGCTCGCCGAGCGGGAGGCGATCGACCGCTACCTCGCCGCCTACATGGCCGATAAGGTCGGCGCCGTGTTCGCCGCCCGCATCTCCGGCGTGCAGCGCTTCGGCCTGTTCGTCACGCTTGCCGAGTTGGGCGCCAGCGGGCTGATCCCAATGTCGGCGCTGCCCGATGACTATTGGCTCTATGACGAGGCCAGCCAATCGCTGTCCGGCCGCCGCACCCGCATGACGTACCACCTCGCACAGGATGTCGAGGTGCGGCTGTCAGAGGCGAGCCCGGTCACCGGCGGCCTGCTGTTCCAAATGGTTTCGCCCGCCCGCGCTGCCGCCGAGCCGACATCGCCGCGGCAATCTCCCGACAGGGGGCGTCGGACCCGGCGCGGATGAGGCCTGCGCTTACCCTAATCCTCATGCTGCTGAGCGGGCCTGCATTGGCCCAGCCCGGCGTGTCCATACGCCCCGGGTTCCAGTCCAGCCTCGCCGCCGCCGTACTGACAGCGTCGTTCGAGTTCCTGGAACCGCGAACGTTGGAGCCGGTTCCGGTGCAGCAATTTGCACTTTGGGGGCTTCGCGGCATCACGACGCTCGACGCCGGCCTGACGATCGAGGAGCGCGGCGCCGTTCTGGAGCTGCGCCAGGCCAATCGCAGCGTATATCAACGCGCCATCCCGCCCGCGCCGACGGCCGAGAGCTGGGGCAGCGCCGGGGCCGATTTGATGGCCGCGGCCTGGGATGCGTCTGAAGTCGTGCGGGACGCGGGAACGCAGGGGCTGATCACCAACTTCTTCGACGAGCTGTTCAACCACCTGGATCCCTACTCGCGCTATGTTCCGCCCGGTGCCGCGGGCATTGACCGCGCGCGTCGTTCCGGCGAGGCCGGCGCCGGCCTAGTCGTCACGAAGATCGGTGGAACGTTCATCGTGCAGACGGTCAATGCCGACGGGCCGGGCGCCGACGCAGGTATCGTCCCGGGCGACCGCATCCTCGCGGTGGACGGCCAGCCGACGAGCGGCGAGGAGTTGGCGACGATCCTGGCGCGGCTCGCCGGGCTGGAGGGCACCGGCGTCCGCATCAGCCTGCGCGGCCGTAATGGCAGGACGCGCGTCGTCGAGGTCGAGCGGGCGTTGGTTCCGCCCGAAACGGTGTTCGCGCAACGGACCAGCGATGCGCTGACGGTCCGAATTGCCGGGTTCAGCCAGGACACGGATCTGCGGCTGGCTCGGGAACTCGAACGCTTCGTGGGCGAAGGCGCTATGGCCCGGCGTCTGCGCGGCGTCGTGCTCGACCTGCGCGGCAACCGCGGCGGGCTGTTGCGGCAGGCCGTCACGGCGACGGACCTGATCCTCGACACCGGGGTTGTCGCGACGACAGCCGGGCGAAATCCGAACGCGACGCATGAGTGGCAGGCCGGCGCACACGACGTGACCAATGGCGCGCCGGTGGTGGTGCTGGTGGACGGGCGCTCGGCGAGCGCGGCCGAGATCATGGCTGCGGCGCTCGCCGACCAGGGCCGCGCGGTCGTGGTCGGCAGCTCGACACTCGGCAAGGGCCTGGTGCAGACCATAACCCAGCTACCCGACGGCGGGGAGCTGTTCGTCACCTGGAGCCGAGTGCTGGGGCCGCTGGGCTGGCCGATCCAGGGTCTGGGCGTGCTGCCGCAGGTTTGCACCAGCCAGGGCGAGGACTCGACCATGCAGCAGCTCACCAGCCTCGACCGTGGCAAGCAGCGCTTGGCGGAGGCGCTCGCCCGGCACCGCGCCGCCCGGGCCCCGCTGCCCAACGCCGAGATCGCCGCGTTGCGCAACGCCTGTCCCGCCGGGGAAGGGCGCGATATGGATCTTGTCGCGGCGCGCTATCTGCTGGATCACCCCACCGCTTATGCCACGGCGCGCCTGTCGCGGCCGAAGCTTGGCGAGGCCGGGCGCTGATTCCAGGCTGCGAAACTAAGCGGCTGTGCACGTCAGGCTTGACCGCCGGAGCGCGCATGAGCATGTTTCGCGCCTCATGCCGCCCGACGCGGGCGCACCTCGTTTAGGGATCAGGCCGTGGCCAAGAACAACACCGTGCAGATCAAGCTCGTGTCCACTGCGGACACCGGATATTTTTACGTGACCAAGAAAAACGCCCGTACGACGACCGGCAAGCTCGAGCTGAAGAAGTATGACCCGGTTGCGCGCAAGCACGTCCCGTTCAAGGAAGCCAAGATCAAGTAGCGTCAGCGCCGACAACCGCCGCGCCGGTCCAACGCGGCGGAGGTTTGCACCTTACCGGACGGCGAACTGCGCGTTGCCGAACATGTTTTCCCGTTCGGCTGGGCTGATCGGTCCCTTGCGCTGATTGTCCGCGAGCACCCCCACCCCACGCTCCACCGCCGGGCGTGCGGCAATCGCGTCATGCCAACGCTGTACGGCCGGATAATCCGAAAGCTTGATGTCTCGCCGGTCCGGGCTGCGTATCCACGGAAAGGTCGCGATGTCCGCGATGCTGTATTCGGGCCCGGCGAGATACGGGCTCTCGGCCAAGCGCTTCTCCAGCACGCGGTGCAGCCGCTTTACCTCCTTGCTATAGCGTTCGATCGCATACGGCAGCTTTTCTGGCGCATAAGCGGTGAAGTGGTTGTATTGGCCGAACATCGGGCCGACACCGCCCATCTGGAACATCAGCCACTGCAGGCAGGTCAGGCGGGCCGCAGGATCGGCCGGTATCAGCTTACCGGTCTTTTCTGCTAAATAGATCAGGATGGCGCCTGACTCGAATAGCGTGAGCGGCTTGCCACCGGGTCCATCGGGATCGACGATCGCCGGGATGCGGTGGTTGGGCGTAATGGCGAGGAACTCGGGCTTGAATTGATCACCCGATCCGATGTTCACCGGGATCACGCGGTAGGCCAGCTCCAGTTCCTCAAGCGCGATATGCACCTTGTGTCCGTTCGGCGTGGGCCAGGTCCAGACGTCGATCATGCGGCGCTCCTTTTGATTGTCGATGCCGCAGTGATCACACGATTGAGCCGGCTGGCATCAGCCGACAATAGATTAAGCCAAGGCGAGCCCGCTGTTAACCTCCTGCAAAGCTTTGTGGCGGTAAATAGGATCAAGCGGGACAGAGTGAGACGAGCATGATTGTTGCAACCCATACCAGCAGCCGGCTGGCGCCAAGGTCATCGACACGCCTGTCGCTGGTCGAAGGCGTGAACAACGCCGCGGATCGGCGCCGCTTGGAGCGCGGGTTGCGCGCCGCTACGGCCACTGGCGCCTTCGTGCTGCACTATCAACCGAGGCTTTCCCTGGCGACGGGTGCGATCGAGGTCAACGAGGCGCTGATCCGCTGGCCCGACCGCAAGCGCGGCCTGATCCCGCCAAGCAGCTTCATCCCAGTCGCCGAGCAAAGCGACCTGATCAGCCTGATAGGCGCCTGGGTGCTCATCGACGCCTGCACCGAGGCAGCCGGCTGGGGCGGCCATCGCCTGTCCGTCAACGTTTCAGCCCGGCAGCTGCAATCGGGCGTCCTACCGGTCCAGTTGGCAGTGGCGCTGGAACAATCCGGCCTGCCGCCCGACCGCTTGGAACTGGAACTCACCGAGTCGATGCTGGTCGACGGCAGCGCTGACACACTATTGGCGCTCTCGGCCATCCGCGACCTCGGCGTCGGCTTGGCGCTGGATGATTTCGGCACCGGCTTTGCCAGCCTATCTATGCTGAAGCGCCTGCCGCTTACGGTCATGAAACTCGATCGGTCGCTGATACGCGAGCTGCCGGTCAACCGTGAGGACGCGGCCATCGTCCGCGCGGTGATCGGGACCGGCCACGCCATGCGGCTCACGGTCGTGGCCGAAGGGATCGAGACCGAGGCCCAGCGCGCCTTCCTCTCCGGCATAGGCTGCGACGAGGGCCAGGGCTACCTGTTCAGCCATCCCCTGCCAGCCGCGCAATTACGTCTGAAGCTCGGCATTCGTTCCTCCTGACCGTGGGCGCGGCTTGCGGCGCGGCGCATCCTGCGCCAGCGTTGCGCTATGACCCCACACCCTATACCGCCCACGGCCGAGATCGAGGCAACGATCCTCGTCCTGACCGCTCAGCGCGGCCCTGCCAAGTCCATCTGCCCGAGTGAGGTCGCCCGCGCGTTGCGGCCGAACTGGCAGTCGCTGCTGACCGAGGTGCGCCGGGTTGCCTGCCGGCTGGCCGTCGCTGGGCAGATCGAAATCCTGCGCAAAGGCCAGGCCGTCGAACCCTTGGGCGTGAAAGGCGTAATTCGCCTGCGCCTGGCGCGACCCGCGCCGCCGTTGGAGGCAATCTGATGCGTACGCTCGGGCCCGTGCTGGGCGACGCTTGGCGGCTGGCCCTGCCTTATTTCCGCTCCGAGGAAAAATGGAGCGCGCGCCTGCTGCTCCTGTCCATTGTCGCGCTGAACCTCTCGCTGGTTGGCGCGACTGTCGTGCTGAACTACTGGAACGGTGCGTTTTTCGACAGCCTGCAGAACAAGAATGGCGAGCTGTTCTTAAAGCTCCTGTTCACCTACCGCAGCGGCGAGGCTGGGTTCATGCCCGGCTTCGTGCCGATCGTCGTGATCTTCGTTCCGATCTCGATCTACCGCACCTACCTCAACCAGCTGCTGCAGATCCGCTGGCGGCGCTGGATGACGGGCCGGCTGCTGACCGACTGGCTGTCCGACCGCGCTTACTACACCATCAGCCTAACCGCCGATCCGGCCGGCATCGGCACCGACAACCCGGACCAGCGGATCGCAGACGATCTGCGGAAGTATGTCGAGGACACGCTGCGGCTCGGCTTGGGCCTGCTCTCCAATGTCGTTAGCCTGTTCAACTTCGCCTTGATCCTATGGACGCTTTCCGGGGCGGTGACGCTCTGGGGCATCACCATTCCCGGCTATATGCTCTGGGCCGCGATCCTTTACGCCCTCATCGGCAGCCTGCTGACCCACTACATCGGCCGGCCTCTCGCCATGCTGACCTTCCTGCAGGAAAAGGCGGAGGCTGATTTTCGCTTCTCGCTTGTGCGCCTGCGCGAGAACAGCGAGGGCATTGCGCTCTACGGCGGCGAGAAGGCCGAGCAAGCCGGTCTCTTCAATCGTTTCGCCACCCTCTATTCGAACTTCCGGCTCATCATGCAGCGGCAGAAGCTGCTCAATGCCTTGGCGGCCGTTTATGAACAGGCAGCAGCCATCTTTCCATTCGTGGTCGCCGCCCCGCGATACTTTTCCGGCGAGATTGCGCTTGGCGGGTTGACCCGCACCGCCGGCGCTTTCGCCCGCGTGCAGGGCTCGCTTTCTTGGTTTCTCGAATCCTATCAAGATCTAGCGGCATGGCGTGCGACAGTGGCGCGACTTGGAGGGTTCCAGCGGGTGATTGAAGTCGCGCGCGGGCTGGCCGATCAGGGCGCCCGCTTGCGGCCCGGCGATGGCGACGCGATTGCAGCCAATAATCTAAACCTGGCAATGCCGGACGGCACGCCGTTGCTCGGCTATTCCGGGGAGCTATTTCCAAAGGGCCGGTCCACGGTCATCTCAGGCCGATCCGGCAGCGGAAAATCCACGCTGTTCCGAGCGCTCGCGGGCATCTGGCCCTATGGCAGCGGTTCGGTCGAGCGTCCGCCGGGCCGCTATCTGTTCCTGCCGCAGCGGCCCTACATCCCACTCGGCACATTGCGCCATGCCCTCACCTATCCCGCAAGCGATACCAGCTTCGGCGACGACATAATCCGTCAAGCGCTGGCCGACGCCGGCCTGTCGGCGCTGGCGCGGCATCTCGACGAGGATCAGCCATGGACCCAGCGCCTCTCCGGCGGAGAGCAGCAGCGCCTCGCCGTCGCCCGCGCCCTGCTGCAACGCCCGGACTGGCTGTTCATGGACGAGGCCACGGCGAGCCTGGATCCTGACGCCGAGAGCGAACTGTATGCGACGCTGCGCCGGCAGCTCCCGGACACCACGATCATCTCGATCGCCCACCGCCCGGCCGTCGCGGCGTTCCACGACACGGCGCAGGTGTTCCGCCGTCTGCCGGGCCAGCCCGGACGGCTCGAGAGCCTGCCTAGGCGTGCTGCCGAGTGATCTGCAGGACGGCCCCGCCATATCGCTGCAGCTTCGATGCGCCAACGCCCTTGATGTCGCCGAGCGCGTCAAGGTCCGCCGGCCGGGCGCCGCTGATTTCGCGCAGCACGCTGTCGTGGAAGATCACATAGGGCGGCACTGACTGCGCCTTCGCCTCGTTCGACCGCCACTGCCGCAACGCGTCGAACAACGGTTCGCTGCTGGCGTCGCCCGGAGCCGACGCGCGGTTACGGCTGCGCGGCGATGCCGTCCGCACCGGCTCCGGTTCGTCACGCAGCATGAGCGTAGTCTCGTTGCGAAGGATCGGCCGGGCCTGTTCGGGCACCAGCGACAGCGTGGCATACTCGCCGCTATCGGTCCGCAGCGCGCCGCGGGCGATCAATTGCCGGATCACTCCCCGCCAAAAGCCCGGCGCCCGGTCGGCGCCGATGCCATAGGTGGACAATTCATGGTGCCGGTGCTTCAGCACCATGGGCGTCTGCTGCCCGCGCAGCACCGAGATGATATGCAGCGCCCCGAACATCTGCCCGGTGCGATAGATCGCCGAAAGCACCTTCTGCGCCGCAACAGTGCCGTCGAACAGCGCCACTGGCGACGTGCAGGCGTCGCAGTGCCCGCAGGGACCACCTAACTCCTCCCCGAAGCACGCCAATAGCGACCTGGTGCGGCAGGCCGTCGTCTCGGTCAACGAGATCATCGCCTCCAGCCGTTCCCGCATGACCCGCTGCTGCTGCTCGGGAGCACTGGATTGGGCCAGCCAGTGCCGGGCGCGGGCGATGTCCTCGCCGCCATATAGCAACAGGGTGTCCGCCCGGTCGCCGTCGCGGCCGGACCGGCCGATCTGCTGATAGAACGCTTCCGGGCTGTCCGGCATGTCCAAATGCACGACGAACCGCACGTCGGGCCGATCGATCCCCATGCCGAACGCGATCGTCGCGACCATGATCACCGGCTCGCCGCTGCGGAACCGGGCCAGCGCCACCCGCTTCTCCATCGCAGACAGACCGGCGTGGAACGGCAGCGCCGGCAAGCCATCCGCCTTCAGCCGCGCCGCCGTCCGTTCGGTTTTGGCGCGGCTGCCGCAATACACGATCCCGGCCTGGCCCTTGCGGCGCGTCAGGAACGTCAGCAGCTGCTTCGCCTCGCTATTCTTCGCCTCCGCGGCGATGTGCAGGTTGGGCCGATGAAAGCTCGCGGTGAACATCTCCGCGTTGTCCATGCCCAGCGCGGCCAGGATATCGGTCCGGGTGCGCGGGTCCGCCGTCGCGGTCAGGGCGACGCGCGGCACGCCGGGGAAGCGCTGCCCCAGGCGCGCCAATCCGCGATACTCCGGCCGGAACTCGTGTCCCCAGGCCGAAACGCAATGCGCCTCGTCGATCGCGATCAGCGCGATCCGCTGCCGGGTCAGGCGGTCGAGCGTGCCGGACATCAGCAGGCGCTCCGGCGATACATACAGCAGGTCGAGGCGCCCGGCGTCGAGGTCCCCCGCAATCGCGCGGGCGGCATCCGCCTCGATTTCGGAATGCAGCGCTCCGGCTGCAATGCCGAGCTGCCGCAACGCAGCGACCTGGTCATCCATCAGCGCAATCAGCGGCGACACGATGATCGCCGTGCCGGGCCGGCACAGCGCGGGAACCTGGTAGCACAAGCTCTTACCGCCGCCGGTCGGCATCAGCACGAGCGCGTCGCCTCCAGCCATTACCCGGTCGATCGCGGCTTCCTGCAGGCCACGGAACGCCGGAAATCCAAAGACGCGGCGAAGCACCTCGCGCGGCGTCGCGTCATGGCCCGTGTGCAGATCGGCCCGGTATGTCGCCATCGCAGCCTAGTTGAGTTCGATCATGACCCGGCGGCCCGCGGCCACCTGCGCAGCCCGGCTGGCCTCCGCGATCACGCTCATGGCTCCATCGTCCAGGTCTGCCGAAGATGGCATGAAGAACACGGCGTAGGCCGGGAGTTGCGGAATGACCGGCGCCGTTGAGGCGCATTCGGCCATGCTGGCGAGCACGACGCCGAACCGGGCGGCTCCGCGGATAAACGGCACGCGCGATGCTGCTCCTGGGTGGGTCATGGCCGAGTCCTTCACGACGTTGCGTCACGCATACGTGCTCACCCGAAGATCGCGCCGTCAATCAATCAGGCTGCCGCGGCCACGGCGCGGCCAGCCGATAGACGGAAAATGCGGTCGAGCCGCTCCACCCCGACCAGCCGATGCACGATCAGGATCACCGTCCGGCCCAAGGCCACGTCGTTGAGCGTAGCGAGGAACGCGCGCTCCGTCGCCGCGTCCAGGCCGGTAGCCGGTTCATCCAGGATCAGGATCGGCGCCTGTGACAACAGGGCGCGGGCCAGCGCCAGTCGACGTCCCTGCCCGCCCGACACCTGCAACCCACCCTCGCCAATCCAACTATCGAGGCCGTCGGGAAACACGCGCACCATGTCGGCGATCCCCGCGCGGTCCAGCGCGGCCCAATAATCCGCGTCGCTGGCGTCTTCGCGGGCCAGCGCCAGGTTGGCCCGGATCGTGTCGCTGAACAGGTGCGTGTCTTGGCTCAGCCAGGCGATGCGGGACCGCACGTCGCCAGCGCGCAGGCGAGCGACGTCCACGCCGCCCAGCAGCACGCGTCCGGCTTGCGGCTCGACCACTTTAAGCGCCAGCGCAGCCAACGTGGACTTGCCGGAGCCGGACGGCCCAAGGAGTGCGATCCGGCCGCCAGCAGGAATGTCGAGCGTGAGGCCGTCCAGCACGGCCGGACGGTCCGGACGCCATCGAAAACTCACCGCCTCGAACCGCAACGACGTGCCGCTGGGCAGCGGCAACGCATTGGCCGGATCAACGCCGCTGACCGGGCCTGTCGCTGCCGTGGTGATGCGCGCTGCCGCGCCCGCGGCGTGGCCGGCCAGCGCCCCGGCGCGCGGCATCCCGCCCACGACCTCGAATGCCGCCAAGGTCAGGAACAATCCAGTGATCATCGCCGCAGGCGCAACACCGGGCGACAGCAGGACAGCGAGCAGCGCCGCCTGGCTGCAGACAAACGCCCCCGCCTGTGCCCAAGACGCACGGTGCGCCACGACGCGCTGCGCTTGGAACAGCACGGCTTCCCGGGCCTGGATCGAGGCCAGCATGCGGCCCTCTGCGCCATAGGCCCTCACCTCGCGCATGCCATCGAGCGCGTCCAGCGCCGCCGAGCGCAGCCCGGCAGACGCAACCGCGAGACTGCCGCCCGCCTCCAGGGTGGACTGCGCCGCTATCCACGGCAGCACAATGGCCGATAACAGGAACAGTCCGCCCACCAGCACGGCCGCGCCGCCATGTGCGCGGGCCAGGAAACCCACAAGCACCGGCAGCAGCAGGATGGCCGCGAGACCCGGCACGATGATGCGCGAGTACAATCCATCCAGCGCCTCGACGTCGCCCACCAACCGGCCGAGCGCGTCGCCGGACCGCATGAACCCGAGCCCGCCTGAGGACCGCATCGCAAGCCCCCGGAACAGCCACACGCGCAGGGCCGCAAGCACCCGGAATGTCGCCGTATGGGTCAGCATGCGCTCCCCGTAGCGCAGCACGACCCGCGCCACGCCGAGCCCGCGCACCACGCCCGGCAGCAGCAGCACCGCCGCGAGCCCAACGGCCTCTCCCGATACCGGGTGCAGCGCCAGGCCGCCCGCCGCGGTCGCCAGCGCCACGCCCGCCGCGACCGTCAGCAGCGAAACCGCCAGCCCGGCCAGCAGCCAGCCCGCATGGCCGCGCCAGAGAGCCAGGATCGGCAGCAGCGCTCTCATGCCCCGCCTCCGCTCACGCAACACCCTGGATCGCCCGCGCACGGCCATCGGACAGCTCTAACAGTCGGCCGCCAAACACGTGCGCCGCCGCCGAATGGCTGGCGAGGATCACGGTCCGGCCCAAAGCAAGGCGGCGGAGGCTGTCCAGCACGTCCGCCTCGGTTGCCGGGTCCAGATGGGCAGTCGGCTCGTCCAGCAGCAGCAATGGCGCGTTGCGGACGAAGGCGCGCGCGATGGCGACGCGCTGCGCCTGACCGCCGGACAGGCCATAGCCGCCCTCGCCGATCGGGGTATCCAGGCCGTTTGGAAGGGCCGCCGCGAACTGCTGGATGCCCGCGGCCCTGGCGGCCTCCTCGATAGCCGAGTCCGTCGCGTCCTCGCGCCCGAAGCGGATGTTGTCGCGAATGCTGCCGGCGAACAGCACGGGACGCTGCCCAATCCAGGCCGTCATCCGCGCCATTGCAGCCGGGACGATGGTGCTGATGTCGGCGCCGTTCAGCGTGATGCGCCCGCTATCGGGGCGGACGAAGCCCAGCAGCAGTTCGATGATCGTCGATTTACCGGCGCCGGATGGCCCGACCAGCACGACCGTCTCTCCGGCTGGCACGCGAAAGCTCAGGCCGTCTAGCACTGCACCACGCGACGGGTCCCAGGTATAATGTACATTGTCGAAGGCGACGGTCACCCCGGCGGCCGTCACGTTCCGGATCGGCAGCGGCGCAACCGAAGCCGGCGCATCCGGCAGCGCGGCCAGCTGCTCTCCTGCCGCGCCTGCCTGCAAGCGATCCTGGTAGGCGGCCGAGAATGCGCGGAGCGGGGCAAAGAACTCCGCCACCAGCACGAGGACGAAAATCGCGGTGAATGCATCGAATGCAGCGCCGCCGCGCCACGCCGCCGCATAGCGCAGCGCGAGCAGCACGAGGGCCGCCGCCGCGGCGCAATCGAGCACGGCCGACGACAGGAAAGCGACGCGCAGCACCCGGAGCGTACGCCGGCTCAGGTCGTCCGCCGCTCGTTGCAGACGCCTCGCCTCATCCTCGGCCCGGCCGGCGAGCACGATGGTGGCGATCCCGCGTATGCGGTCGAGGAACCGCGCCTGCAGCCGGCTCATCGCGACGAACTGGCGCTGCGACGCTGCCGCCGCGCCCAGCCCCGCGAGGGCCATCCCGATCGGGACCAGCAGCCCGGTCGCTGCAAGGATCAGCGCAGCCCACGGATCGGCCAGCAGCACCGCGAGGCCCACAAGTGCTGGCGACGCGACCGCCAGCGCAGCGACCGGCAGCCATCGGGCGAACAAACCATCGAGCGCCTCGATCCGGTCTACCGCCAACGCAGACAGCTCGCCGGATCGCGAGCGGCGGGTGGACCCAGGCCCTGCGCCAAGCAGCCGGACGAACAGGTCGGACCGTAGCCGCCGGCGCGCCGCCACGCCGGCGGCAAAGGCCAAATCGTCCGATACGATCAGCAGGACGGCCCGGATCGCCGTCAACACCGCAAAGGCGAGCGCCCACTGTCCAGTCGCAGCACCCGTGATCGGCGCTGGCGTGATCGCCGCTGCGAGCAAGCGCGCCAGGCACCACGCCTGGCCGATCGCCGCGGCGGTCGCGAGCACGCCAAGCATGACCACCGGCCGCACGGCGCGACGGCCCTCGGCCATATTGCGCATCATCCAAGCGCGCCCCGGCTTGGGCGCACGCTTTGCGCCGCTTTCCCGCATCGGCGCGGTTAGCTCGCCAGTGCCCGGCGCGCCGCCGTTGCGAGCCACCCGGCGGCGACCGGCAGAATGGCGTCGTTGAAATCGAACCCTGGGTTATGCAGTTCGCCGCCGGGCCGGGCCGGGCCGTTGCCGATCCACACGAAGGCGCCAGGCTTCTGCTCCAGATACCAGCCGAAGTCCTCGCCCGCCATGCTGGGCGGCAAATCGCGGCGGACCGGGGCGCCCAGCTCGGCGGCTGCGGCGGCGGCCAGGTCGGCCTCGCCCGGCGTGTTCACGGTGGCGGATACGCCATGGTCGATCTGCACCTTGGCCTTCACGTCGAACGTCGCCGCGACACCGGCGGCCACGCGATGGATTCCGGCCTCGATCAGGTCGCGAACCGCCCGCCGGTGCGAGCGGAACGTCCCGCGCAGGACCGCCTGGCTCGGAATTTGGTTGGCTGCCATCCCGGCATTCATCATGCAAATCGACACGACGGCCGACTCCAGAGGGTCTGTGTTGCGGGACACCAGCGTCTGCAGCGCCACCAGCAGGTGCGCAGCGGCGAGCAGCGGATCGCGCGTCAGATGCGGCATGGCGGCATGGCCCGCGTGTCCATCGACGGTAATCTCGACCCGCGAGCCCGCCGCCATCACGGCGCTGTCGTGCACCGCGACGGTCCCGGCCTCCAAACCCGGCCAGTTATGATAGCCGAAGATGCGTTCCATCGGGAAACGGTCGAACAGGCCGTCCGCCAGCATGCTGCGTGCGCCGCCATAGCCCTCCTCCGCAGGCTGGAATACGAATTGGACGGTGCCGGACCAACTGGTATCGTCTGCAAGCAGGGCCGCTGCGCCCAGCAGACTGGCGGTGTGGCCGTCATGGCCACAGGCGTGCATCACGCCGGGTTTGCTGGAGGCATAGGGCAGGTCCGTTGCCTCCATGATCGGCAGGGCGTCCATATCGGCGCGCAAACCGACGCTCCGGTTGGAGTTGCCGCGCGTTAAGGTCGCGACTACGCCATGCCCGCCAACGCCAGCAGTGAACGGCACGCCCAACGTCCTCAGCGTCTTGCATACGAACGCCGCGGTCTCCTGCTCGTCCAGCGAAAGCTCGGGATGACTATGCAGGTGCTGGCGCCATTGCGGAAGCGCCTGCTGCAGCTTGAGATCCATCTACGGTACTCCACACCCTCCAGGATGTGCCGTTTGTTCGTGCTTCGCGCAAGGTCAGGTTGCAGTGGTCCGGCTATGCCGGAGTTTTGCCGGCCAAGCCACCGAGCACAGGGCTCTCGATCCGCTCCCGCCGCAGCGGCATCGAAACTTTGTAGCGGGTGCCGTCGCGCTCCTCGACTTCAAGAGTGGCGCCGAGCTGCCGGGCGAAGCCGCGGATCAACCGGATGCCGATGCCGTCGCGCGTTCCGGCCTCAGTCTCAACGCGCCCTGCCGGAATGCCGACCCCATCGTCCTGGATCTCGAGCTCCGCATGGTCAAGATCCGCCGTAAGATGTACGGAAATGCGACCGCGACGACCGCCTGGGAAGGCGTATCTCACCGCGTTGCTGACCGCCTCGGTCACGATCAGCGCCAGCGGAACGGCCTGATCGCTCGACATCTTCAGTTCCGGCGCCTCGATCTCGAGCTGCAGCCGCTCCCCAGCCTTCTCCCCCATAGCCTGGAATAATTGGCCGCACAGCTCGATCAGAAACTCCCGCATGTTGATGGTGTGCACCTCGCCGTGGGCATAAAGGTGCCGGTGCAGAGTCGCGAGGGCGCGCACCCGGTCGCGCGCAGATTGGAACTCCGCCCGCGCCTCGGGCTGGCGAATACGGCTCGCCTGCAGGTTCAGCAGGCTCGCGACGATCTGCAGATTGTTTTTCACCCGATGGTGGATTTCCTGCATTAGCAGTTCCTGCTGATCGACGGCCGCTGCTAGCCTAACCTGCTGTCTGCGGAGCGTCATCGTCGCCCGGCGGAACGCGATTGCCAAGCGTCGGAGGTCCCAGGACGCCGCGATATTTCCAGTCCGGTAAGGCAGGTCGTCAAAAGGCTCGCCCGCTTGCCAATTGCCCACCTGCCGGTTCAACCGGGCAAGCGGACGAGATACTAGGAATATCACCCCGGCCACAACGACGGCCAGTCCAATCAGCCAGGCTAGAATGCCCGCAATCGGCAAGCTTCCTGTCGCGGCAATGAGCATGAGCGGAAACGTTGCAAAAACCTGCAGCAGGCCTAGCCGTACAACTAGCGTATCCCAGGCTCTCAAACGACGCGCTAGCATGATACCGGTCTTAGAAACCGGCCGACAGTCACTTCTCCCGATCCTCCTGGATCAGTTTCAACAGCTCGTCCGGGATCGGTTCACGTGTGACGTCGTCGTAGAGTTGGTGCAGGCCGCGGTGCAGCCAAACATCGAATGCAGCGTCAACCGGCCGGGATTGCTTCCGCGGCTGTGCTGGCTGTTTCGGCTTACGCTGCGTCATCGTAAAGTGATTCATACCCATTTCGCCTTATCACTCACAACCCCCTCGCAGGAGCGCCAATGATACTTGCGCTGCTCAGCTCAACACTTGTGTGAGCCGAAGGTTCCTGGGTTATACCCTAGCGGTCGCGGTCTCGTCTTCCTCAAACCCGATTTCAAGCAGGCGCGGCCCGCGCGGCCCAATCCGCTCCTTGGTTTTCGCATCGACCTCGCCGAGCAGCCAGGCCTCCAGTTGACGGCGGGCCCGGAACACCCGGCTCTTTGCCGTGCCGACCGCGCAGCCAGTTGCCTCGGCGAGCGCCTCATAGCTCATGCCGTGTACCACAACCATCAGCAACGCCTCACGCTGGTCCGCCGGCAGCCGTGTCATCGCCCGGCCGAGCTCTTTGAGCGCCAACCGGTCTTCATGCGCAGCCTCGGTCGCGAAGGCGGATTGCGGCACGTCATCAATGTCGGTGGTGTCCCGGCGCTTGCGCAGATTGGAGATAAACCGATTGCGCAAAATCCGATGCATCCAGGCAGGAAAGTTGGTGCCCGGAATAAAACTGGCGTGGGCGGACAGCGCGTTGCATACGGCGTCCTGCACCAAGTCCTCCGCCGCCGAACGGTTGCGGGTCAAAGCCAACGCCTGAATACGCAGCTTCGGAAGGATTGAAATGACCTGGTCGTGGAAAGGGGTGTTCATCAATCTACCTTCTCGCGTCACTGAAACCTCAATGGCACGCCGAGGCCGCACGTTGCATCGCTGACATCACGAAAATGCGAGAGCTTACGGAGAAGCAGGCGCTGTTTCGTCCAACAGCGCGGCGAGTCCGCTGCGTGCACGGGACAACCGGGCCTTCATGGTGCCAACCGGGACGTTACAGATCGCGGCCGCCTCCTCGTGCGACATCTCCTGCGCACCGACGAGGATTAGCGCTTCCCGTAATAGGGGAGGCAGGCGCCAGATCAGCTGCTGAAGGTCCGTGATCTCCGCCCGGGCGTCCTGCTGGGGATTGACCTGCAGTTCCGCATCGAAGCGTGACTGCAAAGCGTTGACCTCCCGCTTGCGTCGCCGGCCCTGTTCGTAGAATTGATTGCGCAGGATGGTGAACAGCCAGGCTTTCAAGTTCGTGCCGGGTTGGAATTGGTCGATTGCGGCCAGGGCGCGCACAACGCTGTCTTGCACGATGTCGTCTGCCGCAACACGGTCCCGCACCAGGAAGCGAGCAAAGGCGCGCAGGTCCGGAAGCAGCGCGGCGATTTGCCCCCGGATGTTAGGGTCGGCTATGTCCACTTGCTCTCCACTGATTCCACCCAACTACACGCAAGTTCCCGGAACCCGGTCCACGCCTCCCCGGCGCACCCGGCATGTGTAAGAAAAGGATGCCTGATGACTAGCCTCCGTCGCGAGGACCTGATCCGCGCACTGCCCTATGCGCGCCGATACGCCCGTGCCCTGACGGGGAGCCAAGCTCGTGGGGACGCGATGGTCGCCGATAGCCTGCGCGATCTTCTGGCCGAAAACACGGCGGCCGGCGATGCCCGGCATACCCTTTATCACGCCGTTACCCGGCGGTTCGAGGGGCTGAATACGTTGAAGATGAACTTCATCACCGGCGGCCTGTCACAGACCCAGCGCGAACTGCTGCTGCTGACCTCGCTGGAAGAGGTGCCGGTCGAGGCCGCCGCCGAGATCGTGCAGCTTCCGGCGCCGGACGCGGAGGCCCAATTGACCGAAGCGCGCGCCCATCTGCGAGCCGGCGCCGCAACCGACGTGCTGATCATCGAGGATGAGCCGATTATCGCCATGGATATCGAAGAACTGGTGCAGAACTGCGGCCATAATGTGGTAGGCGTCGCAACCACCGAGGCCGAAGCGGTCGAGCTCGCCGAGAAGCACAAGCCCGGCCTGATCCTCGCTGACATCAACCTCGGCATCGGCGGCGACGGCACCTCGGCCGTGTCTCGGATCATGCGGCACCACTACGCCCCGGTAATCTTCGTCACCGCATATCCGGAGCGGCTGCTAACCGGGGAGGACCTGGAACCCGCATTCGTCATCACCAAGCCATTCGAGCCGCTCACCCTCGCCATTGCGACCTACCAGGCCGTGACGGGTGGAGTTCGCCTGGAGTAACCGCCGGCCCGCTTGGCCCGAGAATATCCATCACGTTAGCCATGCAGATGCGGCAACTTAGCACGCGTCGCCGCGATGCAAAGGTAAGTCGTCGGCCCCCCAGGAGCGATCTTTATGCACACCCCTCCGTTTGCGGGTCACACCGTGACGCCGACCCGCGCACCCCGCGTATGCTCCCTTGGTCTGCACGCAACGCTTCCAGACCTGGATCGGGCCGCCTCGCTTGGCTTCGATCACGTATTGTTGCCTGCCGCACGGCCCGACATGGGGCCGTTCATCGTCGCGGCACAGCGCCAGGAGCTGTCCGTCCTCGTGGATCTGAACGTGGACCGGGTCGCTGCGGAGGGTCTGGCCGACGGATCGCTGCCGTCGATGTTCGTCCTCGCGCCGGCTCCTCTGACCGATCCTCGGCGGCCGCCGGCGACCGCTCGGACCGCGACCGCGACCGTCAGCGACGAAGATGACGCCGAGCGTCTGGCGGAGTTCTGGGCGCCGCGCATCGCGACCTGGACCTCGATGGGCATCGTCGGCGTTCGGCTGCTCGGGCTGGACAGCTTGCCTTCCACTGCCGTCGCGCCGTTCCTAATCCGCCTGCGCGCACGATGCCCCGAGGCGATCCTGTTTGCCTGGACTCCCGGCCTGACTTGGGACAGCGTGGCTACTCTGCCGCCGGGCTCGGTCGATTATGTCGCGTGCTCGCTGCCGTGGTGGGACGGACAGTCCGACTGGATCTGGCGCGAGTTGGATCTGCTGCATCGCGTGGCGCCAGTGATTGCGCCGGCCGGCGCCCACCACGACGCGCTGGCGGCGCTGCTCGCGGATGGCTGGATGGGTGAGCTCACCAACTCGTCCCAAGCGGTGGACGTGAGGGCGCTGAATGAGCTGCGCGCGCAGCCGGCGTTCGGTTCCGGCCCGGCCCGTCCGCTGTCCGGTCCCGGACAGCCCGTTGCGGCACTGCTGCGGACGGATGCGGCCGACCCGCGCAGCGCCCGGCAGGCCACGCTGATGCTGCTGAACCTGAACGAGGCCGCGCCGGCCGAGATCGAGGGTGCCACGATCCTGGCCAGCGCCGGGTCGTTTGGACCGTGGAAAGCGAGTAACGGCCACGGTTCGGCGACGCTCGAGCCAACGTCTGAGCTGTTGCTTGAACCTGGGGCGCTGCTGACCTTCACGGCCGAGGTGCTGCCACCGCCCAAGCCACGACCGGTGAGCGGCGCCGCGCAGGCGGCCCGGCAGCCGCGCCTTGCGGTCGGGGCGGTCTCGCCTTGCGTGGATAACGGCCGGTTTCCGGCCCGGCGGATTGTCGGCGACTTGGTCGAGGTCGAGGCCGACATCATCGCCGATAGCCACGACCAGTTGGCCGTCATGCTGCGCTGGCGCGGGCCCGGCACCGACTCCGCCGACGACTGGAACGAGACGCCGATGCGGCCGCTCGGCAATGACCGCTGGACGGCGGCGTTCCCGCTGCAGCAGCTCGGCGTGCATCATTTCAGCATCCAGGCCTGGCGGGACGCCTACGCCACCTTCGCCGACGAGCTGACGAAGAAGCACGCCGCCCGCGTGCGGATCGCGCTAGAACTGCAGGAGGGCGCCGCGCTCGTAGCGAAGGCGGCCGCCCGCGCCGACCCTGCGACCAAGCAGGCCCTGACGGCACTCGTGCAAAGCCTCGCCGAGCAGGACGCAGATACCCAGCGCAAGGCGCTGCTCTCGCCCGAAACCGCCGCATTGATGGCCCGCGCTGATGACCGGCCGTTGGCGGTGACGCTCGATCCGGTCCCGGTCCAGGCGGAGCGTGTCGCGGCGAGCTTCGCTGCGTGGTATGAGGTGTTCCCGCGATCGCTCAGCGACGACCCTTCCCGGCACGGCACCTTCGCCGACGTGGAACGCCATCTGCCGCGCATCCGCGACATGGGGTTCGACGTGCTGTATTTCCCGCCGTTCCATCCGATCGGCCGGACCAACCGCAAGGGCCGCAACAATACGCTGACCCCCGCCGAAGACGATCCCGGCAGCCCCTACGCGATCGGCTCGCCCGATGGCGGCCACGACGCGCTGCACCCGGAGCTTGGCACGATCGAGGATTTCCAGCACCTCCGCGCGGCTGCGGCTGAGCATGGGTTGGAACTGGCGATGGACTTCGCCATCCAGTGCTCGCCCGACCACCCATGGCTCAAGCAGCACCGCGACTGGTTCAACTGGCGCCCGGACGGCTCGATCCGCTACGCCGAGAACCCGCCGAAGAAATACGAGGATATCGTCAACGTCGATTTTTACGCAGCCGGCGCCGTGCCGGGCTTGTGGAACGAGCTGTGCGACGTCGTGCTGTACTGGGCCAGCCAGGGCGTCCGCGTGTTCCGCGTCGACAATCCGCACACGAAGCCGCTGCCGTTTTGGGAGTGGATGATCGCCGAGGTGCAGGCCCGCTATCCCGACGCCCTGTTCCTGGCGGAGGCGTTCACCCGGCCCAAGGTGATGTATCGCCTGGCTAAGGTGGGCTTCTCGCAAAGCTACACCTATTTCACCTGGCGCAATACGAAGGCGGAGTTCCAGGACTATCTCACCGAGCTGACCCAGACCCCGCCGCGCGAGTTCTTCCGGCCGAACTTTTTCGTAAACACGCCGGACATCAACCCGGTGTTCCTGCAAACCTCGGGCCGCCCGGGGTTCCTGATCCGCGCCGCGCTCGCCGCGACGCTGTCCGGCCTGTGGGGCGTTTATAACGGCTTCGAGCTGTGCGAGGGCACGCCCATGCCCGGCAAAGAGGAGTACCTCGACAGTGAGAAGTATCAGCTTCGTGCCTGGGACTGGGACCGGCCCGGCAACATCGTGCCGGAGATCACCGAGCTCAACGCGATACGCCGGCTCAATCCGGCGCTGCATAGCCATCTCGGCGTGACCTTCCTGCCGGCGAGCGGCGACCAGGTGCTGTTTTTCGAGAAGGCTACCAAGGACCGGTCGAATGTTATCCTTGTTGCGATCAGCATGAACCCAAGCTATTCGCAATACGCTGAGCTGTCGGTTCCCGCGGCGCTCGACGTCATCGACCTGCTGCAAGGCGGTCAGTCCCGCTGGTACGACCGCACTCAGCGCATTACATTAACGCCCGATCGGCCCTACGCCATCTGGCGTGTCCGGACCGTAACGGTCTAAACCGTAGCTGCCCGAACCGTAGCTAAGTGAGAACCAGCATCAACACCTCCTCCATAGCAGCCCCGTCCACCGCTGCCCCGATCGCCGCATCGCTCTCCCCCATCGAGGATCCGTTCTGGTACAAGGACGCGATCATCTATCAGCTTCACCTCAAGTCGTTTTTTGACGCCAACAACGACGGCGTCGGCGACTTCCGCGGGCTGCTGGAAAAGCTCGACTATGTGGCGGAGCTGGGCGTCACCGCGATCTGGATGCTGCCGTTCTATCCTTCGCCGCGGCGCGATGACGGCTACGACATCGCGGACTACCAGGGCGTGCACGCGGATTATGGCGACATGGACGACGTGCGCCGCTTCGTCGAGGCGGCGCACGCACGCGGGCTGCGCGTCATCACCGAGCTCGTCATCAATCATACCTCCGATCAGCATCCCTGGTTCCAGGCGGCCCGCCTCGCCCCGCCAGGCAGCCCGGAGCGCGAGCGCTACGTATGGTCCGACACCGATGAGAAATATGCCGGCACCCGCATCATCTTCATCGACAGCGAGACCAGCAACTGGACCTGGGACCCGGTCGCCGGCGCCTACTACTGGCACCGCTTCTACTCGCATCAGCCAGACCTCAATTTCGACAACCCGGCCGTGCTGCAGGACGTGCTGTCGATCATGCGGTTCTGGCTGGATATCGGCATCGACGGGCTGCGCCTCGACGCCGTGCCCTACCTCGTCGAGCGTGAGGGCACCAACAACGAGAACCTGGCGGAAACCCACGCCATTCTGAAGCTGATCCGCGCCGAGCTCGACCACTACGCGCCGGGCCGCATGCTGCTGGCCGAGGCCAACCAGTGGCCCGAGGACGCCCAGCAATATTTCGGCGACGGTGACGAATGCCACATGTCGTTCCATTTCCCGCTGATGCCGCGGATGTACATGGCGATCGCGCGCGAGGACCGTTTCCCGATCACCGACATCATGCGGCAGACGCCGGGCATCCCGGCCAACTGCCAGTGGGCCGTGTTCCTGCGCAACCACGACGAGCTGACGCTCGAGATGGTGACATCCGGCGAGCGCGACTACCTTTGGAACACCTACGCCGCCGACCGCCGCGCCCGCATCAACCTCGGCATCCGCCGACGCCTGTCGCCGCTGCTGGAGCATGACCGCCGGCGGATCGAGCTGATGAACGGCCTGCTGCTGTCGATGCCCGGCACGCCCGTCATCTACTACGGCGATGAGATCGGCATGGGCGACAACATCTTCCTGGGCGACCGGGATGGCGTGCGCACGCCGATGCAATGGTCGATGGACCGCAACGGCGGCTTCTCCCGCGCCGACCCGGCCCAGCTCGTGCTGCCGCCAATCATGGACGCGAACTACGGCTTCCAGGCAGTAAACGTCGAGGCGCAGTCCACTGACCCGCACTCGCTGCTGAATTGGACCCGGCGGATGCTGGCGGTCCGCCGGCGTCACATAGCCTTCGGCCGCGGGACGCAGCGGTTCCTGTATCCCGGCAACCGCAAGATCCTTGCCTACCTGCGCGAATGGACGGCGGACGACGGCCGGACCGAGACCATCCTGTGCGTCAGCAACGTATCCCGCACCGCCCAGGCTGTGGAACTTGACCTGTCGGCCTTCGCCGGCCGGGTCCCGGTCGACATCGTCGGTGGCTCGGTGTTCCCGCCGGTGGGGCAGCTCACCTACCTGCTGACCCTGCCGGCCTATGGCTTTTTTTGGTTCCTGCTGGCGTCCGAGGCGCAGTTGCCGTCCTGGCACTCGGTCCCGCCGGAGCCGCTACCGGAGTATGCAACCTTGGTTATGCGTGCGGGCCTTGCCGACATCCTCAATCCCCAGGGCCGTGCCGTGCTGGAACGGGAGGCCTTGCCGGCCTACCTCCCCAAGCGGCGCTGGTTTGCTTCCAAGACCGAGCGGCTTGAGGGCGTGCGCCTCGCCTATGCCGCGCCGTTGCCGGGCACTGGCGGCAGCGTGATGTTCGCCGAGATCGAAGCCGCCCTGCCCGGCCGCGCCGAGCGCTACGTATTGCCGCTCGGTGTCGCCTGGGAGGACGAGACGTCGGGTGCGCTCGTGCAGCAGTTGGCGCTCACCCGGGTCCGTCGCGGCGCGCGTGTCGGCTACCTGACCGACGCGTTCGCGGTCGACGCAATGGCCCGTGGCATGATCACGGCCATTCACGACAGCGCCGTGGTGCCGCTAGACGATGGCGAGCTGCGTTTTGTGCCGTCCTCGCCGATGGCGACGCTCACCTTGGCACCTGACGCTGAGATCCGCCGGCTGTCCGCCGAGCAGTCCAACTCGTCCCTGATCGTCGGCGACGCTTTGGTGCTGAAGCTCGTGCGCCGCGTGCTGGCCGGGGTGCACCCGGAGGCCGAGATGACGGGCTACCTTACCGAGTGCGGCTTCGGCAACACCGCACCATTGTTCGGCGAAGTGGTGCGTGTCGACGCCGATGGCACGCCGCACACCGTCGGCCTGGCCCAGGGCTTCGTGCGCAACCAGGGTGACGGCTGGACCTACACGCTCGATTTCCTGGCCCGCGTGGTCGAGGAGGCGGCGTTGACCGGACAAGACGCCGGCGCTGACGTAACCGACATCTTTGCCTCCTATGACGTGTTCGCCAGCGCGATCGGCACGCGGCTGGGCGAATTGCATGCGGCACTATCACAGGCGACCGACCTGCCGAACTTCAAGCCCGAGCCGGTCAATGACGCAATCCTGGCCGAGTGGGCCGAGGGCGCCGTCGAGCAGATCGAGAGCGCGCTGGCAGCGCTCCGCAGCGTGAAGGAATGGCCGGACGCCGTCGCGGCGCACCAGGCCGCGACCCTGCTTGAGCACGCGGACGCATTGTCGCAAGCGGCCGGGCGCTTGTCGAAACAGGGCCGCGGGGCGCTCTCGACGCGGGTGCACGGCGATTTCCATCTCGGCCAGGTGCTGGTCGTGCAGGGTGACGCCTATATCATCGACTTCGAGGGCGAGCCGGCGCGTACCATGGAGCAGCGCCGGGCGAAGTCGTGCGCGTTGCGGGACGTGGCCGGGCTGCTTCGGTCGTTCGACTACGCGGCCGCAGCGGCGGCGCCGGGCCGGGTAGCGGCGTCGGAGCAGGCCAGCGAGCGGCGTCAAGCCATCCTGCAGCAGTTCCGCGACCGTGCATCCCATTCATTCCTGGAAGCCTATGGCGCGGTGCTGGCCGCCGCCGAGCCGCGTTGGGTCTCGACTGAGGCGGAGCCGGCGCTGCTCGACCTGTTCCTGCTCGAAAAGGCCGCCTACGAGATCAAGTATGAGGCGGCGAACCGGCCGACCTGGATCGGCATCCCGCTCGGCGGCCTGTATCGCATCGCTGAGCGGCTGCTGTCGCTGGAGACTGCAGCGTGAGCATGGCTGACGCAGACGCGATAGAGGCAATCGTCCACGGCCGCCACGGCGACCCTTTTGCGGTGCTCGGCCCGCACGATACGGCGGAAGGCTGCTGCATCCGAACCTTCCTGCCCGGCGCGGAAAGTGCGGCGGTGATCGACCGCGCCACCGGCCAGGTGCTCGGCACCCTGCAACGGCTGCATCCCGACGGTTTTTGGGCCGGCACGATAGCTGCCCAGGTGCCGTATACGCTGCGGTTCGAGACCCCGCTCGGCCCATATGAAACGATGGACGCCTATGCGTTCCCGCCGACCCTTGGTCCGCTCGACCTCCATCTGCTGGGCGAGGGCCGGCATCGCGACCTGGGCCATGTGCTGGGCGCACATCCAGCCGAGATGGAAGGCGTCCCCGGCGTGCGCTTCGCCGTCTGGGCGCCGAATGCCAGCCGGGTTTCGGTGGTGGGCGACTTCAATCTCTGGGACGGCCGCCGTCATCCCATGCGCAGGCATGGCGGAGCCGGGGTATGGGACCTGTTTATTCCCGGCATCACGACCGGGGCAATCTATAAGTACGAGCTGCTGGGTCCGAATGGCGAGCCGCTGCCGCAGAAGGCTGACCCGGTTGCCTGGGCGGCCGAGCTGCCCCCGAAGACTGGGTCGATTGTCGCTTCCGCCGCCGACTGGCGCTGGACCGACGCCGCCTGGATGCAGCGCCGGGCCAACGCGCAGTCGGCCGCCGCCCCGATCGCCACCTATGAGGTCCACGCAGCCTCCTGGCTGCCAGCGTCGATCGAGGGAGGCGCGGGATGGGCGGCGCTGGCCGACCGCCTGGCGCCATACTGCGCCGGCATGGGCTTCACCCACATCGAGCTGCTGCCGATCATGGAGCACCCGTTCGGAGGCTCTTGGGGCTACCAGCCGCTCGGCCAGTTCGCCCCGAGCTCCCGCCTCGGCCCACCCGAAGCGTTCGCGGCCTTCGTCGACCGCTGCCATCTGATGGGCATCGGGGTCATCCTCGACTGGGTGCCGGCGCATTTTCCCACCGACCCGCACGGCCTGGCGCGCTTCGACGGCACCGCACTCTATGAGCACGCCGACCCGCGCGAAGGCTTCCACCAGGATTGGAACACCTACATCTTCAACCTCGGCCGCAACGAGGTGCGCGGCTTCCTGATCGCCAGCGCGCTGTTTTGGCTGGAGCATTACCACGCGGATGGCCTGCGCGTGGATGCGGTCGCCTCCATGCTGTATCGGGACTACAGCCGCAACCCCGGCGAGTGGGTGCCGAACCAGTATGGCGGGCGGGAGAACCTAGAAAGCGTAGCCTTCCTGCAGGAACTCAGCCGCGCGGTCACCGAACGCTGCCCCGGGGCGCTGCTGATCGCCGAGGAGAGCACCGCCTGGCCCGGCGTCACCCGGCCGGCCGACGAGGGCGGGCTCGGCTTCCATTTCAAATGGAACATGGGCTGGATGCACGACACCCTGCACTACATGCAGGAAGACCCGATCAACCGCCGCTACCACCACGACGAGATCACCTTTGGCCTAATCTACGCCTTCTCCGAGCGGTTCACCCTTCCGCTGTCGCATGACGAGGTGGTTTACGGAAAGGGCTCGCTCATTCGCAAGATGCCCGGCGACGCCTGGCAGAAGTTCGCCAACCTGCGCGCCTACCTTGCGTTGATGTGGACCTATCCAGGCAAGAAGCTGCTGTTCATGGGATGCGAGTTTGCGCAGGACCGCGAGTGGAACCACGACACCGGCCTCGATTGGGACCTGCTGGACAGCCCGCAGCACTTGGGCATGCAGGCGCTTTTGCGCGACCTGAACGGCGCATACCGGACCATCCCGGCGCTGCACCAGGGCGATTGCGACCCGCGCGGCTTCCAGTGGGTCGTCGTCGGCGATCGCACCAACTCGGTGTTCGCCTATCTGCGGAACTCCCTGGACGGCGGCACGCCAGCGCTGGTCGTCTGCAACTTCACCCCGGTTCCGCAATTCGGCTACCGCGTCGGCGTGCCGCATGAGGGTGCGTGGAGCGAAGTGCTCAACTCCGACGCCGGCAATTATGGCGGGTCGAATGTCGGGAATGGCGGCGCGGTGCAGGCCGAGGCTGTCCCGTTGCACGGCTTCCCGGCCTCGCTTTCCCTCACGCTGCCGCCTTTGGCAACCCTTATCCTGCAGGCCTGACCGATGCACTACGCGCACCCCCTCCCCTTCGGCGCTACGCTGCTGTCGGACGGCCAGACCCAATTCCGGCTATGGGCGCCGTCGAGCGAAACCGTGTCCCTGCAGCTCGACGGCCAAGCGGCGCTGCCGATGCAAGCGGCGGAGGGCGGCTGGTACGAGCTTGCCTTGGCCGCGCCGCCCGGCACGCGCTATAACTACCTTACGCAGGACGGCTTAGCCGTCCCGGACCCGGCGTCCCGGCTGCAAGGTCCCGACGTGCACGACCCCAGCGTCGTCGTCGATCCCGCGGCCTATGAATGGCGCAATACCGGCTGGCAGGGCCGTCCGTGGCACGAGGCCGTGGTTTACGAGGCCCACGCCGGCGTCATGGGCGGCTTCTCCGGCATCCGGCAGCGCCTGCCGGAGCTGCGGCGGCTGGGCGTCACCGCGATTGAAATAATGCCGATCGCCGACTTTCCCGGCGGCCGCAACTGGGGCTACGACGGCGTGCTGCCCTTCGCCCCGGACACGGCCTATGGCACGCCCGATGAGCTGAAGGCGCTGGTCGACGAGGCGCATGGCATGGGCCTCATGGTCATGCTGGACGTCGTCTATAACCACTTCGGACCCGACGGCGCGTACCTGCATGCCTACGCGAAATCGTTCTTCCGCGAGGACATCTCGACGCCCTGGGGCGCTGCCATCGACTTTCGCCGTCCAGAGGTTTGCGACTACTTCATCCAGAACGCGCTGTATTGGCTGATGGAATACCGCTTCGACGGCCTGCGCTTCGACGCGGTGCATGCCATCTCTGAGGAGAGTTTCTTGCGCGACCTCGCCCATACGATCCGGGCGACCGTCGAGCCCGGCCGGCACGTGCATCTGGTGCTGGAGCATGAGAACAACCGTGCCGCATTGCTGCGCACCGGCCCTGCTGCGGAGGGTTTCGATGCGCAGTGGGCCGATGACTTCCACCACTGCATGCATGTGCTGCTGACCGGGGAAAGCGAGGGCTACTACGAAGACTTCCAGGACGCAACGGCGCTGCTGGCGGACTGCATGGCCAGCGGCTTTGCCTATCAGGGCCAGGTTTCGCCGCATCTCGGCCGCCCGCGCGGCGAGCCCAGCGGGCACCTGTCGACAACCGCCTTCGTCGTGTGCCTGCAGAACCACGACCAGATCGGCAACCGTGCCATGGGCGAGCGGCTGACGACGCTGGCCGACCCGCAGGCGCTCCGCTCCGCCACGGCGCTGCTGCTGCTGTGCCCGTTCGTACCCATGCTGTTCACCGGCGAGGAGTATGCCGCCCGCAACCCGTTCCTGTTCTTCACCAGCCACAACGAGGACCTCGCGAAGCTGATCCGGGAGGGCCGCCGTGCCGAATTCAAGCATTTTGCCGCGTTCCAGGACGAGGAGCGGCGGAAAGCAATTCCTGATCCGAATGCGCCCTCGACCTTTGACGCTTCGGTCGCCGACAAGGCCGATCCCGCCATGTTCACCTTCATGCAGGACCTGCTCGCGCTGCGGGCAAAGCACGTGGTGCCAGGTATCCCCGGCTGCCGCAGCTTGGACGTGGACGTGCTGGCGCCCGGCGCGCTGCGGGCGGAGTGGCGGCTCGGCAACGGGCGGCTGCTGGCGATCACCCTGAACCTTGGCCACGAAACCGCCTCGACCGACGCTGCGGCGGGCGGGACCGTGTTTGCGCATCCGCCTGGGATCGCATTGGCCGAGATGCCGCCTGGGAGCATCATCGTACAAGTGACAACGGGATGACCGACGAGCCGCTAATCCGGCTGGCAGAGGCAGCCGGCATTGCGCCGCGCTGGAAGAATTTCCACGGCGAATGGCATGACGTCGCCCCGGAAACGCTGCGCGCGGTGCTGGCGGCGCTCGGCCTGCCGTCCGAAACCGACGCGGACCTCGAAGATAGCCTCGCGAGCTTCGCCGACGCTTCCGCGACCCTGCCGCCGCTGGTGACCGCGGAACTCGGCCAGCCCGTCCCTCTCACCATCGCCCCAGCCCAATACAAATTGGTCTTGGAGGACGGCACGATACGGGAGGGCATGGCCGAGGAACGCAACGGTCGCGCCCTGCTTCCGGCCATTGAGACGGCCGGCTATCACCGCCTGACCATCGGCGGCCAGGAGACGACCCTGGCGGTGGCGCCGCGTCGTTGCTTCGCCATCCAAGACGCGGTGCCGAACGGACGGCCCTGGGCGTTGGCTGTGCAGCTTTATGCGCTGCGCCGGCCCGGGGACGCCGGCTTGGGCGATTTCGGCGCCTTGCAGGACGTCATTGGCCCAGCCGCCGCGCATGGCGCGGCCGGGATCGCCATCAGCCCGGTCCACGCCCAGTTCTCCGCCGACCAACACCGCTTCAGCCCATACTCACCGTCCAGCCGCATGCTGCTGAATGTGCTGCATACCCATATCGACGTGCCCCCCGATGCCGAGACGCAGCGGCTCGAGGCAGCCGATTTCGTCGATTGGCCGGCGGCCGGGAGCAAGCGCCTTGCTGCCCTGCGCGCCATGTTCGACGCTGCAGCTCCTGCGACGCTGGCCGAGCTTGACGCCTATCGCGCCGAGCAGGGCGACGTGTTGGAGACGCATGCCCGGTTCGAGGCACTGCACGCCCACCTGTTCAACGCCGACCAAGGTATGTGGCACTGGCGCACCTGGCCGAAACAGTATCGCGATCCGCAGAACCCGGCGGTCGCCGCTTTCGCCAAGGAGCACGCGGCGGAGGTCGCGTTCCACGCCTTCATGCAATGGCAGGCCGACCGCAGCCTGGCCGCAACGCAACAGGCAGCGCGCACCGCGGGAATGCCGATCGGCCTCATCGCCGACCTCGCGGTGGGCGCCGACTCCGGTGGCAGCCACTGCTGGAGCCGTCAGGCGGAAACCCTGATCGGCCTTTCAGTTGGAGCACCGCCGGACCTGTTGAGTCCGCAGGGGCAGAGCTGGGGCCTTGCGGCGTTCTCGCCGCGCGGCCTCGTTCTGAATGGGTTTGCCGCCTATTTAGAAATGCTGCGCAGTGCGATGCGCCACGGGGGCGGAGTGCGCATCGACCACGCGCTCGGCCTCGCCCGGCTTTGGGTCGTGCCGGACGGGGCTTCTGCGGCCGATGGAGCCTACTTGTCATTTCCAATCGACGACATGCTGCGGCTGATCGCACTGGAGTCTCACCGGCACCGGGCCATTGTGCTGGCGGAGGACCTCGGCACTATCCCGGACGGCTTCCAGGAGCGACTGGAGGCCGCGGCCATGCTCGGCATGCGCGTGCTGTGGTTCGAACGCGACAACGATCGCTTCACCTCGCCCCGCGACTGGACCAAGGGCGCCGTCGCCATGACCAGCACGCACGACCTGCCGACCACGGCGGGGTGGTGGGCCGGGCGCGACCTGGAATGGCGCGGGCGTGTCGGATCGCTGGGCGACGAGGCGAACCAGCGGCACGAGGCGGAGCTTCGCGTCCGCGACTGCGCCGCGCTGTGGGATACGATGCGCGATAGCGGCGCCGGGGATGGCGGCCAGCCGGCGCCGGACCAGGCCGATCGGATCGCGAACGCTAGCGCGCGCCATATTGGTGGCGCCGCGTGCGAAATGGTGGTGCTGCCGATTGAGGACGCGCTCGCCTTGACGGAACAGCCGAACCTGCCCGGAACGCTCGACCAGCATCCAAACTGGCGCCGCCGCCTTCCTGGCCCAGCGAGCGCCCTGCTTGACAACCCTGTGGTGGCCGCGCGACTTGCCGGACTTGCCGCCGCTAGAAAGCAACCCAGAAAGCTATAATGAAGCCTCTCTCCGCGACCGCTCGCCTGCAATTTCACCGCGATTTCACCCTCGACCAAGCAACGGCACTGGTGCCGTATTACGCCAAGTTGGGCATCAGTCATCTTTATGCCTCTCCGCTGCTGACGGCCCGCGCCGGGTCGACGCATGGCTACGACATCGTCGACCACAACACGATCAACCCGGAACTGGGCGGCGAAGACGCGCTGCGCCGCATCGTCGCGGCGCTGCGGTCGCATGACATGGGCCTGATCCTCGACATCGTGCCGAACCACATGGGCGTCGGCGGCAACGACAATGCCTGGTGGCTCGACGTGCTGGAGTGGGGCCGCGCCAGCCCCTATGCCGAGTATTTCGACATCGATTGGGACCCGCCCGACCCCTCGTTGCGGGGCCGCATGCTGGCACCGTTCCTCGGCAGCTCCTATGGCGAGTGCCTGGAGCGCGGCGAACTGGTACTGCGGTTCGACGACAACGACGGCCGCCTGTTCGTCGGCTACCACGACCACCGTTTTCCTATCAGCCCGCGCGACTACGCCGCGGTATTGCTGACCGAGGGCGGCCCGCTGGAGCCGGCGGCCCGGGCCTTCGCGGACTTGGGCGCCGGCGGCCGGGAGGCGACCCGCCGGCAGGCCGAGAGCGCCCGGGAAGAACTGCTGCAGCCAGTCTATCGCACCGGCATCGAGGAGTGCCTTCGGTCCTATGCGACCGATACTCCGGCCGGACTCGAACGCCTGCACCGCCTGCTTGAGCGCCAGCATTACCGCCTAGCCTGGTGGCGGGCGGCAGCCGACGAGATCAATTGGCGCCGGTTCTTCGACGTGAACGGCCTCGCCGGCGTCCGGGCCGAGATCCCGGACGTGTTCGAGGCGACGCACCGGACGGTGTTCCGGCTGTATTCTGAGGGGCTGATCGACGGCGTGCGAATCGACCACGTCGATGGCCTCGCCAGCCCGCGCGACTACTGCCGCAAGCTGCACCGCCGCCTGCAGACCGCCGCGCTGTCCCGCCCGTCCGAACTGCAGGAGGCGCCCAGCGTGCTTTGGATCGAGAAGATCCTGGCGCCGCATGAACGCTTGGCGTCCGACTGGCTGACCGACGGCACCACCGGCTATGATTTCATGAACGACGCCGCCGCCGTCCTGCACGACCCGGCTGGCGAGGAGCCATTGACCAAGCTGTGGACCGGCATGACCGGCCGGCCCGGCGAGTTCGACGCCGAGGCGATGCCGGCCCGCCGCCAAATCCTGCGCGAAAGCCTGAGCAGCGAGCTGTTCGTCACGGCCTCGGCGCTGCACCGGGTCGCCCGCCGCAACCTTGCGACGCGGGACTATACCCTGACCGCCATACGCAACACGGTCACCGAGTTGCTGGTGCATTTCCATGTGTATCGCATCTATGCCGGGCCTGCGGGCATCACGCCCACCGACCAGCGCGTCATGGATTGGGCCATGGCCGGAGCGCGCCGCACCGTGCGCGCCGCCGACCGGCCATTGCTCGAGCTGGTGGGCCAATGGCTGTCCGGCACCGGGCTTCGAAACGTGCCAGCCGGGACGCAGCGGCAGGAGTGGCTGCGCGCGATGGTGAAGTTTCAGCAGCTCTCGGCGCCTACGGCCGCGAAGTCGGTCGAGGATACGACATTTTACCGCTACGGCCGCTTGCTGTCCCGCAACGAGGTCGGCACCGAGCCGTCGCAGTGGTCCTTGAGCCCCGCCGCGTTCCACGCTGCCGGCAAGGAGCGGCAGAAGCGTTTCCCGCAGGCCCTGCTCGCCACCGCGACGCATGACCACAAGCGCGGCGAGGACACCCGTGCCCGGCTCGCCGTCCTGAGTGAAATCCCCGCGGAATGGGAGGCCGTGCTGCAACGCTGGACCCGGCTCAATGCCAGCTTGAGGCGGGACCTTGATGGCCCGGCGCCGGACGCCGCCGACGAGGTCATGCTTTATCAGACCCTGGTCGCCGCCTGGCCGCTCGACCTTGAGCCGTCGAATGTCGAGGGCCTGACGGACTTCGAGAAGCGGGTGGCCGGCTGGCTTGAGAAGGCCCTGCGCGAGGCCAAGCGCCACACTGGCTGGGCGGCGCCGGACGCCGAGTATGAGGGCGCCTGCCGGACCTTCCTGGCGGGCCTGCTGGACGCGAGCCGCAGCGCCGACATGGTGGGTGAGCTTTCTCGCTTCGCCAACCGGATTGCTCCGGCCGGCGCGATCAACAGCCTGACGCAGACGCTGCTGCGGCTGACGAGCCCCGGGATTCCGGACCTGTATCAGGGAACCGAGTTCTGGGATTTCAGCCTGGTCGATCCGGACAACCGGCGCCCGGTCGACTTCCCGGCGCGCGAGGCCGCGCTGGATGCGCGGCGCGCGCCGGCCGAGCTGCTGAACGACTGGCGGGATGGGCGGGTGAAGCAATCCATCATTAACCGCGTGTTGGCGGTGCGCGCCCGCTCGCCCGGGCTGTTCACCATCGGCAGCTACGTGCCGCTTCGTCTTGAGGGTGAGTTCGCCGACCATGCCCTGGCATTCGCCCGGGTGCATGAGGGACGTTCGGCCATCGTGGTCGGCACCCGGCTGCCGCTAGGAGTCGATTCATTTCCCGATGCCCCACTCGTGAGCATGGCAAACTGGCGCGATACTGCTATCTTACTGCCACGTAGCCTGACCGACCGAAGGCTTGTGCATATCCTAGACGGAGAGGTCGACGCAATGAGCACAACCCGCCTTCCCTTAACCAGGGTTCTCGCCCGGCTGCCGGTAGCGCTCATGGAGCTGAGGTGAACCGCCTCGTTGTCATCAGCAACCGCGTTCCCGCCCTTGCCGCCGCAGGTGCGCAGGCCGGGGGGCTGGCGGTTGCGCTCGAAGCATTGATGGAGCGCCGCGGCGGGGTCTGGTTCGGCTGGAGCGGCAATATATCGGATGATCCGGGACCGGTTCGCGTCGCCGAGGCCGGGCGGGTGAAGTATGCGACGGTGAACCTCACTCAGGAGGAGCACGACCGCTACTACAACGAGTTTTCCAACAGCACGCTTTGGCCGCTGCTGCACTCGATGCCCGAGCTCATGACCTTCGACCGCCGTAATGCCCAGGTTTATCGCCAGGTGAACGAACGCCTCGCCGACGCGCTGGCGCCGATGCTGCGCGCCGACGACCTGATCTGGATTCACGACTATCACCTGATGTGCATGTCGAGCGCGTTGCGCGCGCGCGGGGTTCGCGCGCCGATCGGCTTCTTCCTGCATATTCCGTTCCCCTCCGCCGACATGCTCGCGAGCGTCCCTGAGGCTGGGGCGCTGGTGCGCGACCTGCTTACGGCCGACCTGATCGGTTTTCAGACCGCAAATGACGTCGAGAACTTCACCGAGGTCGCATGTTGCTTCGGCGACGCGTTGCGTATGCCCGGCGGCTGGCTGAACGTGGGCTCCCGCCGCGTGCGCCTGGGCGTGTTCCCCGTCGAGATCGAGGCGCAGGAGTTCGCCGCCATTGCCGAGGACGCTTGGCGGGCGGCGCCGACCGAACGGCTGCGGCGGAGCCTTTCGGTTCAGCGCCTGGTCTTGGGCATCGACCGCATGGACCCGACCAAGGGCCTGCTGCAGCGTATGGCGGGCTACCGGCGACTGTTGGAGACCCGGCCCGATTGGCATCGCCGAGTGACATTCTTGCAGATCGCCGCCGAGTCGCGGAAAGACGTCATCGCCTATCGCGACCTGCGCACCGCCATCGAGCGCGAGGCCGGGACCATCAACAGCCAGTTTAGCGAGCCAGACTGGATGCCGCTCCGCCTTGTCGCCCGCGCCGGCGCCCGCAGCACCGTCGCTGGCTACATGCGTGAGGCTCGGGTCGGCTTGGTGACGCCGTTGCGGGACGGCATGAACCTGGTCGCCAAGGAGTTCATCGCAGCGCAGGACCCGCAAGACCCTGGTGTGCTCGTACTGTCCCGCTTTGCCGGCGCTGCCCAGCAGCTTGGCTCCGCGCTGATCGTTAACCCGCACGATGCAGACGAGGTCGCGGACGCACTCGATACTGCGTTGAATATGAGCCTGGGGGACCGGCAGGCGCGGTGGCGGGAGAGCTGGGATGCGATCAAGGGCACCTCTGCGCTGGCGTGGGGCCGTTCGTTCGTCGGCGCGCTACTGAGGGCTGCGACGGTCGTTCCCGTCAGCGGCGCCCTTGGTTTAAGTGGCAAGCATGAAGCCGGAGAGGGCGTGCTAGCAGCCGACCCGCTCACCTTGATCGGCCGGCCGCTCGGTAAGATCGACCTGGCCGAGGGAGCGTCCCTGCTTCAGCCGCGGCGGCTGTCGTAAGAGTGTTCGCGAAAAAGCTAAAATCCTTTTAATTTGGCGATATTATACTTGGCATACCCAGCGGTCGGAGGTAGCTTTCGGTCATAGGAGAGACCGATGGCCCAGTCCGTTCTAAGCGCCCCGCACTTCCACGACGAAGAAGCCGCATATGCCTTCGTCGAG
>JAABUM010000048.1_pt1 | contig 131707 bp, 137 predicted proteins | sample 5559161 | NCBI WGS metagenome assembly JAABUM01 (sample SAMN10711868, study PRJNA513369) | rock metagenome | isolation source: Antarctica rocks | place: Antarctica: Victoria Land, Siegfried Peak nord
CATGCATCTTGATCAATGATTACGAGTAATCATCCTTCCAGCTTTCAACCACCTACCTCAATCATTCAGCCTCATCACATCTTTAAATCCAGTTTCATCACATCCCCACATCCCCTCCCCTCCCCCTCTAGCACCATCCCCATCATCCCCATCCCCATCAACAACAACTCCAACCAACCATACCCTCCCCTATCCCCCAATCCCCCACCTCCCACCTCCCACCTCCCCTCCCACATCCCCCATCCCCCTAAACCCACACATCCCCTAATACAAAATACAACATCATCACGTACTCTCCACTCATCCATCCTCCAAGGCTCCCTCCGCTATATTCTACAATACCTACAACAATCGAGTAAAGTAAAATTAAATCTACAAGCTACCCAACTAATCTGCATCCATCCCCTTCTAGCGTCGCCGTATCTAATCTCTCTTATACCAATTTAGGTTGGTTGATCGAACTTCAATTACAAGTAACTTCCCCTCCCTACAATAAAAACGCGCCAACCCAGCACAGAACAAACCAGAATCCGCCTCTCCCACCCCATCTCCCAATAACCCATCTAGAACCGATTTATCCTACTCATAACAGTACAAGTACTACAACATAGAATCGCGCATACCCACAAGCTCTAGTTCTAGTGCTTTTTCATAACATAAGCGAAACGCAAGGGAAGTTGGGAAAAGGTTTTTTTCTCAATCGGAATGAATGTATATGGTAGAGAGGAGGAAGCAAGCGAGTGGGGAGATATGGCGTGGTAAGGTAAGGTGTTGGGTTGGGTTGGGAGGATCATGAGGGGGATTTGAGATACGGGGATATACAACGTAGTCAGCGAATGAATGGGTGTTTTTTGATAGGAGCTGATTCCTCTCTTTCTTGGAGTCGTATCGAGTATTGGTATGTCGTATTCCGCGGACTGGGGACGGTGGAGAAAGTGATATCTACAATCATCGCTAATCTTCGCCTCCAATCAACAGAGATTTTCACCTGCACTTCTTCGGATGGATGGGAGGGATTGATGTTCCTCCATCAACATCCACGACTCTCCCCCTGTCACTATAACCTCTCAATAAACCCCCATCACCATCACCAGATCCCCATCTCCCGACTCTGCGCCTTCGCTCCAGGGACTGCCGCCCTTCCTTCTCTCACTGTCCGCTCGGCAATGAGTTCTGGTATGCTGCGCGCGAAGTGCGATGCGCCGTTTGGTACTTTCGGAGATAGACTGGCTTCGACGTGCGCGATCGGGCGGCGAGGAGGGTGGGGGTGAGGAGGGTGAGGAGTGTGAGGGTCAGGAAGGGGGTTAGATTGGTGAGAGTTTTTGGGTGCATGGTGGTGGGTTTGGTGGGTTTTGGATTAAATGGGTGGTGAGATGCTAATGGTGAGGGAGGTCGACGCTGGTATTGTAGAGTTTGTGATCCGGTGGGTTAACGGTTTAACGGTCATAGTTATTCTGGCCACGGTTCTCCCAGCGCTTCCAGGGATGCAAAGACTACCGGCCTTGAATGCAGGCCTACTTATCATGAATTTCATGGGTCGTTTGTCGTGCCTCAGCACAGCGATGAAACCATACAGAGCGTCAATGAAAAATGACGATGGTCGGTCTTCGGGTGCCCTGTATGCAGCAGACCGATAAGAGTGTTTGTTCCAAGGCTAGGCCTAGAATGGCAATTCGACCTTAGCGCTGGACTGTTTGCGTACTTTCTATGAATACGCCGCGATCCTGATGCGTTTCACGTTAATATTCTATGAAAAGCATTGGTGGAATTGCAAGTGTGGCAATGATCTGAAACTGGATCCCTAAGATCACTCTCAGTATCGGTACATTGGCAGTCGTGTCGATGAGCGCATAAATCCGAGCGTAGTATCCAATAAGAATACTGCGTCCAATACAACATAATAGCGAGAAATCCGGGAATCCAACTATAGATGCTCACAATGTTCGAGGTTTTGAGGTATAGATAGACCGCGGTCCGTCAGGTGTAAATGAGGCCCGCTCCAGTATTCAGGCGCCTTCCCAGCGGCGCAACGCATAATGCTGAGGACGCCCCATTCAAGTCGCTCCGTCGCAAACACGAAGTAGAGCAATCATTGACCAAACTCATCATGTAGCTCTTCGCTATCTCTCGTACCAACGTATGCTCGATTCACAAAGGTGAACCAGATCTTGTTGATGGCTCTTCGGTGCTTGTGCTTGTGCTTTCCACCATGGTGCTTCTTGTACTTCTTGTTCTTCTGGGCAATCATCTCATCTGAACGAGGTAGCGCCCAAGGCTGGTGCTCGTCCGCTTCGTCGATTGTTGTGTCATTCTCGCCATCCTTGAGCCTATCACCTTCTGCAGGCTTGTACTGCCCAATGCGTCCGGCAATGTTAAGGTATTTTCTGACGGTCAAGTCTTCCAAGCCAAGGATTGAATCCTTTCTCGTATCGTACTCAACTTCGTAGGCAAACTTCTTGTGGTGTTGCTTGGACTTTTCTTCATGTGTCTTTCCTGAATGCTTGCCATCATGCCATCCTTCCTCCTTGACTACATCGTCGTGACCTGTGAAGTCATTGTTGATTTGCGTCAAATTCGCATAATACTGGGTATAGCCGAGCCAGGAGAAGGTTTGCGGAGAGTATGCTGGGCCAGGAGGTGCTGACTTAGAAGGTGGCTTGGGCATCACGAAGTCCGGCTTCTTAGGTTTGTGGTGCTTCTTTTTCCTTCCCTTCTTCCTTTGGCTGTGGCTAGCGTCGATGTCACTTTGATCGTCTTCCTCTTGAATATAGTGGCCTACGTCATGATGTTTCATGTCGTGCGTTGTACTGATATGCGAGGCCGCATCGAGACCCGAAATGTTATACTCCACGACGCGCATGGTGGGAAAGTAGTTCGGGACAATGCTAGGTGACACCAAACTGAGACTGTATCGTTCGGCCCATTCGCCGCCAATCTTGTCCAGGAATTTGTCTTCCTTTGACTTTTTGTGCTTCTTCCTGAGGGTCCAGCTATCGAAGATGTCATGGAAATAGCTCAGGCCGGAAAGGGAATTCGCGTTCATCTTCGGGGGATCAGGTATTCGAGACCAGTCGTAACGCAATTCCGTCAGGTATTCAGCCGATGACTGGATCGTCATCTCGTCATTGAGGGCCATCCGAGAAACTGCCGCATTGCCCTTCAACGCCTTCTTGCTGATATCTTCAAAGTCTTGCAACATGAAATGATCGATGTTCATATGTCCATATACGGATCCAACAACCACGTCACGGTACTGCTGCATCCAGAGAGTGTACTTTTGCCAGCATGTTTCATCCCAGCTCTGCTTGCTTTCCGTCCTCGCAGGTGGAACGTGACCCATCAAAATGGCTTTCATCCCTCTTTGGCGGAGGAACTGCAGTTGTATCCGCAGCCATTCCATCTGCTCATAGCCAGGCTCTGACTTGTCTGCACATCCGTCCACCGCAGTGTTCGAGTCAAAGAAGTACAGAGTGTTCAGACTGAACACAGCGAGCCGGTTGGGTATAACCTCGACGGAGAACCAGCCTCCTCTTTCAAACCCGTGTCTCTGTTCCTCGGGTATGAACTTCCTCCAAATGTGGGAATACTCCTTGGTCCATCGGTTTGGGCCTGGTGTGAAGATGTTGTGTGGCATGATATCGTTGTTACCAAAGGTTGGAATGATGGGTATGAGGAGATCATTGGTAGGATCGGTGTCGTTGACGTTGTCGTCCTTGCCGAAGACGTCTGTAAACTTTTGCACAAGTAGCTCGTTGAACTCCACCACCTCTTTCTCTGTTCGGGGTATCAGCTCATCACTATCATGGCGGATGGAGTCTCCAGTCCATATGACGAAATCGATCTTGTCTTTGAGGTTGTCGTTGATCCATTGGAACGTAGCGTTGATGAGGGATATGGGGGAGTCGCAGTCTGTGGTTTCAGCGCCGAAGACACCAGCTGGGCCATTACCCCGATGACAGGCTGAGGTTTCCTCGGTCGATGAGTAGTGCTCGTAGTATTGGTCAGGATGGAAATCTGGCAGACGTTAGCAAGTTGACGATGATATGGCTCGAACCACATCGTACCTGTGATATGTAAGAATCTTCCTTGAAGTGCACGGTCTTTCACGATGACCGGTCCACTGGGCGTAGACTTGGTCTTGGGATCTGCAATGATTGGCTTCTGTTCTGTAGGGTGCGTGCTGCCATAACCTATGAAAAGGAATAACGTGAGATATTGCCACAGCATCTTGCTCAACGAATGTGAATATTGCCAGAAAGATGAAAGAGGGTGTAAGATGGCTGCAGCAAGGCCATATGGGCCTGCTGGCCTCGACGACACAGAGGTCGTGTCAGCCTACGCTGACTCGGCTGACCACCGAAGGATGGAAGGATGGATAGGTGAGCGTAGAGGTAGGCAGTGGAGCAGCACTCCGTTTGGAGCGCCAAGACAGGGCTGAAATTTTGTGGGGGTCAATTTCTCCCTTCTCCGGAGTATATTCTGGAAGATCTGTCGGAGAATAAATCTGGAGGCCATACTATATGACTACAGAGACGGCTAGGGAGCACACGACCAACTCCATCTCCCACAGCTTGTGATAGCAGTACATGACATTCTTCGCATCGCATGCCGAGGCAGCAGACCTCTCAACCAATACCCTCCTCTCTCTTGGGGCACGTGGTGCCGCAGCACACCACTATTCAACTATACTTGCTCTAGGCCGACAACGTTACTTGGTTGACCATAGAGGAGCCTTTCATTGCTCCTACCGAAGTTCTCTTTAGACACCTTGAGGAAACCATCTTTGCTCATTAAGACTCATGATGCTTCGATCCGCCGTGATACCATACATGCTGTGCTTGTAATCTATCTCACTGGAACTAGGATAATATACACTTTGTTACTTCCGTGTTCTAACGGTACTCTGATTCCGGGTGAAAGTTTGATACAGTCTTGTATCACATGAGTTGGTCACACAGTTCAGCCGGACTTATATCATCATGGTCTCTATTCCAGTCGTTCGACATTAAAAACGCTGCTAACATAAAGGTAGTGAGAGCGCTCGTCCCCGTCATTTGGGGTTATGCCACGTTTCATTCCAGAGGAACCTAGGCTTGAGAGAAGCTAGAGCTCATGTTGTACGTATACATTTCATACAAGACCAATAAAGAGGCATAGGAGCCTCTACCGAACATAAAAAAACGGTTTAGCACTCTTGATACGACGGGGAGCCACCTTTGTCTGCCACCTCGTCGCCATAACATTGGAATGGGAACGCTAGAATACACTTTATGAGAGCTTGAAAGTATTGTTCAAGATTCGCAGTCAGCAGATTTCAGCACCTGGGTGAATGTTCCCCTAAGGTTGCTCATCCCTCCGGGAGTCCATCACTCCCTAGCACTCGACGATGCCGCCTCAAGCCCCTTTCAATCAATACATCGTCGTCTACTGTGGCATTGCAACATCGCAGTGCCCCAATTCCCAGCAGAAGCGATCCGGAAATGTCTTCCTATTGTTCAGGTTCTAGGGCACCTTCAATCTAAATGTTCTTCGACGATGCCGACTCTAGTGTAGAGCATCATCTCCATCAAAAGGCGTGTACGATGCTTCGAGAACCTTGGATAATGTGGATGCGTGCGTCTAGTCAGTCTCCTTCTATCGTGTCTGAACCATTGAGGCTGACTCTCTGAGCCCACTCAAGATTGATTGACGGCTCAGAGTCAGTTCGAGTGGTGATTGGTTCAAGCTATATCAATGTCACTATTTCCTTGCGGACTACTCTACACTACCGCCCTCTTTCGTCAGTCTCGAATGCCCCTCGCCGACAATATCACGTTACGGAAGCCGGGGTATCTCGGCACGCGAGAACATTACCCCCATATTCCGAAGCTCATGAAAATTTTACCAGAATTCTGGGCGTGGAGCGAGAGAAGATCATAGGTCCATTTTGTCGATTTCACTTGGTCTGTCGAAGCCGGATAGTCGCTCTCTATCCGCCTCTCACCAGCGCCAATCACTCTAAGCCACATCTTCCTGCCAAAATGACGATTCCATGGGCATCTAATCCACACCAATATCTGAAGCTTTCAACTCATGTGTCACAGCATCGACAGCTACGCTCCTGGGGTTGGTTATAGCCTCACCAATCGCGAATACTTTACTCATCAGGCCTTGGTATTGATATTGTCCCAGCCAGCTTTGAAAGACTAACCATTGGCGTCCAGGGCCTTTTACGCGGTCAATGGTGAAACTACTTCTACTTGCATGCATCGCAAGAGGAGCTACAATCACAGCCCCGGAAGTTCCTGATGCCATGAGAGTTCCTGCGGTGAGAACACTGATCTACAAGGTGGGAACAGATCAAGTATATACTTCTTCGTTGTGACAATCATACTCTCGTCTCTCGAGGTCTACGTATGCAACAGGGTAAGGCTTGATGCGAAGGCAGCAAGGACATTTGTTGCTGAGTGAATTGGAAAACACGAATTCCTCTTTCTGACAAAGACGAATGCAGGATTGTGCTTCGCATGGGCTGGTAGACGATCGTTTTCGGTTAATTCGGTTAACACTCAATCTTCCTGCCTACTACATAAGGGCACACCTTCTACTGCGATATTGAAGACCCAATCAATATCTCGCAGGTCTAGGCTACACACTAGTGTCAATAGGTACTAGGTTTGACCCTGATCGACAATTTAGCGCTTATCCTACTATCTAATACCTCAAGATAGGTAGAACTTCAATGCTATTGTTATAGTTAGATAAGCTAGAATTATAAGATGACCGAGATGAACCAAAACCACGAGCCAGTCGATGGCGCCACCCGTCCCAAAGGTGACGAAGCCCATCAGCGGTCCGACCCAATAGACCCGATCGTCTTGACCCCACGGTTGAAAATGACTCTCATCACGAAAGCGGAAAGGGGGAGTCCGGAGTCTGAGTGGCTCCACGAATTACACAGCAACGAAAAGACTACGTGGTGGAGGTAAGCCGTACGCTTCATCACTCCACCTAATCACATAGTACTCCGAATTCCGTAAAATCTAGCCTCGCCATTGACAAACATGAAGCATCTACGGCCAGTCAAAATCGATCGAAGACACCGAGAAAGTCACAAAACGCTACCTCCCCACAGACAACAACAACAACCCCGAAGCCCCCAGCTACAGAATCGTCTACGCCGTCCACAAACTCCTCACCACCCCAACAAACATCAGCGCCGAAACCGAACCCGTACCCGCATCTACCCCCTCGAAAACGCCGTCAGAATTCATCGGTCTCGTCTATCTCAAATCGCTCGACGCAAATAGTCTCACCCTCCCACCCCACCTCACCCTCCCCCCCTCCGCCGCAGCCACAACCCTAACGCTCGAACTGGCATACATGTTCCTCCCCACCGCATGGGGTGCGGGATACGCGACCGAATCTCTAAGTGCGGTTTTCGAAACCTGTAGACGGGCGAGGGGATTCTGGAGCCCGTTCGAGAAGGTGTATGTGAGTGCGTTGGTTAATGAGAAGAATGGGGCTAGTAGAAGGGTTATGGAGAAGGTGGGAATGGGGGAGAGGGGGGTTTATGAGTGGAGTGGGGAGAGGGTGTGGTTGGCGGGGGAGTGGAGGGTTCGGGATCGGTTGTGTGTTTTTGGGATGGGGTTGTGGGGGTGAGTGAGAGGAGGGGGTGATGGGAGTTAGATGGGACAGGTGGTACAACAGTGGGTTTATCAGATTTGACGGTAGATGTCCTTTCCTAGACACTAATTTCTTCTCGGTGAGTGATTAAATAGCATAACCGATTGCTCGCCTCCCAATCTACGCCACACACACTTACCTCATTCTAAAACACTACCATCGATCGATTCTTCTACAAACCCTCTTAACAAATTAAACATCTTAATATAAACCCTACCTACCTACCTACCTACCAACCTGTACCAACTTCTCCCCTCTTTTTTGGAATTGATAGATATGATAATATTGTAACTCAAGTGCACTAATATCTTCTAGTTTCTGTTGTGTTTGGTGTTAGGCAGGGAGTGTGGGTTGTTGAGGGTGGAGGGATTGGAGGTGGATGTGGAGAGGGATCGTTTTGTAGTGGGGGAGGGGAGGGAGGCGAGAGAGAGGAGGGGAGAGGGTGAGGGCAGGAGATAAGAGTATAGCGGGGTAGGGTAGGGTATATAACGCATGCGTATATCGATACATATAACACCACTCTCTAGTAATTAAAAAAGCCGACGTCCCCTTTATAATATATCGTTTTATTATTTATATAACCTTATTCTATATCCTACTATACTCTTATATATCCTAAGCTGAGACTAGAGTCTAGTATAAAATAAATTAATCTTTCTATATATATATTCTTGTCTAGCCTTTTAAAACCTCTATTTATTATTATTATAAAAGCTTATATCCCCTTTCCCCTTTTCCAAAGCCTTAGACTAGGTTAGGCGTATATCTAACTTATTATCACTATTATAGGATCCGTAGATTAGAAATATAGTAGCGGGGTTATATAGAGAAGAGAGGAGAGGAGAGGAAAGGGGAGGGGAAATTAGGGATAGCGCTGCGGACGGGGGGTTAAGGTGGGGTTTAAGGGGGGATAGGAGGGGATATAGGGGGTAGGAGGATGGGATAGTAGGGGAATAGGGGGGTTAGGATATAAGGGGGGTAGTAAGGGGGGATAGGATATATTTTTTAGGTAGGAATAGAGTATATTTTTGTAGAGGGTAGTAGGAGGTAGATAGATATTAAGATATAGAGTATTAATTATATATATAGGGATAGGGTAGGGTTTATTACCTTTTAGCTGATTAAGTAGGATATATTACTTTTTAGCTATTTCAGTAGTAAGTTGCAAAAATACAACCACCTTCCTAAAAAAGTCGTAGGACTACTATACTCAAGTCGCATAAATACTATACTTGCATGTTGGAAGACCAAAGGTTCCCCTAATCCCTAGGGGGATCAGGCCCAATGCATCAACCTCCCGTAAGGTACCCGGCAGTCCCCGTACCCAGCATTCCCCGGCACATCAGTCCTTGGCACATCAATCCTCAACACATCAACATCCTAGGTTTCAGTCCCCAGCATAGCAGCCCCCGGACGTCGGTCTATAACGGGTAGGGTAGACATTCTCGACGTCACCATTAATCAAGGGGAATATAACATTCAGGAGGGAATGCTAGAGCATAGGGAGCTCAGCCTGGCACTCAAGGGTACAGGTGCGCGGGTATAGTAGTTTTGCAATCTAGGTGTGGCAGTTTTGTAATTTTTCCTAGGAAAGTGTGGTATTGTCGCAATTTGCTGTATGTGTTGGCGAATGCTCAGGACACTAGATATCTAGCCTTGGGATCTATGTGCAGACAGCTGGAAAGAACTCACACTGTGCCAGAACATGTTGGATAAGAGCACATTGCATGTTATACCATGTACAGCCAATTAAGCGACGCTCAAACGATAGATAGATTCAGGTCAACGCCATCCAGTCCAAGCTACAACTGGATATGAAAGTCTACACAGACGCCGAATACGAATACCGCTAATTCCCAAACAACTCAGGACTTACAAAGCCAATCGCAGTGGAAAGGACACTTCCCATTCACCTCGGCAACCGGGCACGGATTACCACAAGCACACATCTGCAATTGACTCATACACGAAAAGTCCAGCTGCCCCTTCTCGAAGAAATCAAGAGCCTTCCCCGTACCGCCAGCGACAGCGCAGTCGAATGCATTGTCGAAAAGAACCTCCAGATTAGACCATTTGTTCGTGGCGATATCAGTAAACAGAGTGTACGGATTCAGATCTGGCGCTGAGGCGGTGTATGACAGGTCGTAGGCGCGCTGGGTGGCGTCGCTGTAGTAGACATTTGTGCTATGGTCGGATGTGGTGCAGATATCGCTGTGGCCGCCGTCCAGGCCAAAGGTGCACTTATGACCGTAAGGGCTGGTGTTGGATTCGATGGCGGCGCGAGTCACGGAGGTGATGGGGCCGATGTGCCATCCGTTTGCGCTCATCGCCGTGCTGAGGATGTATGTCTTTAGGCCGAGGGTGAGGGCGTCGACGTCTTGGGTTATGTTTATAGCATTGGATCCGGAGAAGGCGCCGTCATTGGCGAAGGCGATGAATGAGTGTATGTCGCTCATTACGGTGGTGAGAGCGGCTGTGACTGAGTTGGTGAAATTTGTAAAGACGTTGCCGAGTTCGGCGTCGATGTTGCCGAGCTGGATCGATTGTGTGTCTAGGGTTCCGGAGGGCCAGATTGCTTTTGCGACTCCGGGTGCCTGTTTCAGACCGTTGAGTAAGACTGATCCTGCAGTGGCCATTACCTCCGATATACCGGCGCCGGCTCCAGGGGCCGCAATGAATGCCAGGCCGGCAGTGAGCGCAGTCAAGAGATCACCCAGCACCATCTTTGTCTTCTTTTTCGGATCAATTTCCGTGATAAGGGGTTGAGACATCAGCTGCGTTTGCACGATCGAGGGGGTTAGCGCGTTGTACCAGTTCGTGAAGAAAGCATTCATGGCTGCCGTAAGTGTTAGCAAAGTGGTTGTTGAAAGGGCAGGTGTCATCTACCGTAGATGTTATGGACTATATAGTCCACCTCTCGTGCTATACTTGCGTCCACTGGGTAAGGTCCACGCTCAATGGCCGTACAGCCGCCGATCATGGCGCAGTCATCATCATCATTCCCATTGGTAGCCAGACGTACGAAGCATCTCGACCAGGTCTCAGTTGACTTGCAGCAGGCAGGGTCGTCGCATCCGACTGGTGTTGTCTGTTTCCAGTGGGTAAGGTATTGGGCCAAGTTTAGCGAAGACCAACAGGAAGAATTATGGCCGTTGCGCCCATCGATGCATGAGTCCTGTCGTGATTGAAGAGGCTGTAGTACAACAGGAGATGCTGACGCTGTGTGCAGAAGTGTCAAGCTAATAAAGGTCGAGAAGTAGTGTAGCGGGTACATGGTGATAACAGATGCTTTGAAAATGTTCTAAAAATGAGATAGTGCCAATAGTTTGGTCTTCTTTGATGTGATGTTAATAGCAACGAAGAGATGGTAATGAGACTTTATAGAATTGTATAAGGTTTCAAGCAGAGAAGAGACGGGATGAGATAATCCTACACTCAACCCCCCATGAGCCTATGGAAAACGTGAGTCCAATGTGCATCGAGCGCTTCGAAGTACACTGGTCAGGGTGGTATATCGAACTCAATCAGGCGTCCGGTGTCAAATATCGAGGTAGGATTGAAGCTATGTAATGATCCGCAGCCTGTTCACGGGTGTTGTATTCGACTATTATCCCGAGAGTGGCGGAGCGCTTCGAGTATGGTCATCAGGGATTTCAACAGGGTTCTCATGACAGTATGCAAGGCAACAAGGTAGTATTGGGATCCCGGAACTTCGCACGGCAGTCATCGTGTATACTGAGTGGAAGCCATCCCAACCATGGCCAGCCTTTCAAGTATGAAGATGCTCGCTATGACCCTTTCATATTTCTTCGTGTCATATTGGACAAATGTCGTATGCCACGAGGCAGTGAAGTAATCGGAGGCTCGATAGGCTCAGTGTAGAACGGATTCCGGGACAACAACGAATTCCATTCCGTTAGATGAAACATCTCCATAAGAATGACATCTATGCACCGGTCCATTGGAGTAAGATCGAGCAAGCTGGAGCCGCAGCTTCATCCTAAAGAGCCATGCGGGTCAGGCAAATTCGAGAGATTTCAAGTATGACTGTGCAATCCTTTGCAATGAAGCTTTCCCTAGATTTGGACCTAGCCATATCAATATATTTCGATACTATGACCCATAACATTACGTAGGAGATAGAGGCTTCAAGCTCGAATCTCCAGAAGACGACCAGCTCTTCCGATAGATATGATTCTCAATAGCTGATGTGAGACGTATCTAGGTCAAATCATGTCCATTAGTGAGCTTCTGCGAGATATGACGAGGTCTCTATTGAGCGTGGGGTGGTGGTAGGGCTGTTGGCTATCCTACGTGTCATTTGCTGCTAAATACAATTATGTGGATCCAGTCTGAAGTCCACCTGATAGCCACGTGGAACAGTCATGGGATGTCGTGTAGATTATGCTGGGTAAGGTGGCAAGTCGCAGTATCCAGTTTCGCGATTAGCGCGCTTGTATCAGGTACGGGAAATTGTCAGTCGGCCAAAGCCGAAGGACGGGAAGACCCCCACAGAAATTCTCCTACGTACAGGGCTACTGATCTCACGACCCTTTAATTAAAACTCCGATAGGCGTTCTAATCCTTGCCTCGCCGCAACAGCCATGTAACCGAAGGATCCTTGACCGCCCTGGAAACGCGGAACTCCCGATCCCCGTCTGGTAGCTGCCGCCTGCCACATACTAGGCGGTATACCACGGTGGGGGCATGCCGTTGTTCCTATCTGCCAGAATTGAAGTTTGCTGTAAACTTAGTTCAACAAGACCGCAAACTTTTCAGAGACGAGACGCGTCTTCTCTGTGCGGATAATGCACAGCGTTGGCTCTATACACAAGAGGAATGCAGCAGAAAACTCTCGGACGATGAATGAAGCCGAGTTTAGCTGAGATTTGAGGCTCTGCGATGTCAAAGATAGCTCAAGAATTTCCAATCCTCGATCGGAGAAGGAAGCATAAGGAGATGGCCCTTCATGCGGTGAAGCTTATGCGACAGAATTTCGCTTTTACGAGGTATGGCATTTGCCTCCTCGGTAAGCACGCTGTATATTTTAGGCAATCTTAACAAGCCTTGCACCGACTGCTGTCATGAGTGTCCTCAATGAACGGATCACTAGCTGCCGGCTTTTCCTTCATGCTGGCCCCACTTTTTGCTTATGGAAATACGATGAACATGAAGGTCCGTTTTCCGTAGGGAATGATATGACGCATAGAAAGAAGCGAGCGAGACAGAGAACGCACAAAGAAATCGTCGTAATGTCCAATCAACCAACGGCAATGCATAAGGCATGAAGTGCTGTTCATCTACACTGGCTATGGTTCCACTGGGTGTGATTGCTCCAGATTTTTCCAGCGCGATCATTATAAGCTTCGAGGTGCGACTTGTGAAGAAGGTAAGGTTGTATATTGCAAATTTTTGGCACCGACCCGACAACCAATGATGCCAAGGCCAAGCTAGGACCTTGGCACTCAGCCCTATATGTCCAATCTCAACCTCACTTCTCTGCTGCCAGCAGTACAACCAACACGATAGTCTAGATTGAGATCGCTTGCCTACACTGATACTCTATAGTGACGTCACCGTGACGTCCAGGGTTTTCGACTACTCTTGCAGTATCGGACCTGTACCAGCTATGTACTTGATACATCAAGGATCATCATCAGCGCCAGGTATCACCTTTTTTATGCCACTTCCAGATTGTCGTCGATATATATATATATATATATATATCTAGGCCTTGCCAATGGCTATGTATTTCTGTATCTTTGCAAGAAATCTTGCCTTCACTGCCTAAGATACTTCGTTGGCCGCCTTAGCTTACCATACGTCTGGTTTTCGACCTTCCAGGCGCCATTCTCATACTACTTCTCGCTACTACGTTAATACGTATTTTGTGTTCTCTGCGTCTACAACATGATGAAAATCCACATGTATGGGATTCAGGAACAATTTCATTGGAGCAGTGATCTTAGTAGATGTCTTATATTCCTTGCGAGTCATCTATATTTTTGTTGTCGGAACCCCATCTCAATATTTCCAACGCCTCTATACCCGCGGACAATGCAATGCTAAGAATATGCTGACCATGAGACTACACCCACCCATCACCTCTCTGCCTTAGTCGCTGGCTGCAGTGCCGACTTGGGAATCACCCCACGTTTCGCCAAATGTTCAAATGTTGTGTTCTGTCGGCGAACGATATCTTCATCAGCATGACCAACGAAAGAAAAGTGCCTGGGATGTCTTACCTGGCCTCCCTGCCCTGAAACGTCGGTATCAGGCTTGATTGCGGCTTCCTGCTCCACTTGGGCAAGACGAGCGGCCTGATCTTTGGGACTTCGAGACCTCAACGTACTGGCTTTGAACTCCTTGGGCTTCGTATAAGGAGGAAACTTGGCCTGAGGAAGGCATTCCTCACGATCAGACTTGCTGAAACGCAATTTTTCAAACATCGTCTTCTTTGGTTGAAGGTTGCACGGGTGGTGGTTGAAAAGACTTAGTGGCGAAGTGGAGATGCAGTTGTGTGCGTTGTCTGTGGGTTGAGACGATGAGGGAATGAGGATGGAAAAGAATGGGAAGAGGTTCTGGAATTGCCAATATATAGAGATGTGACTTGCGGGTTGCGAAGAACACGTGATGAGCTGTTCGCCACAGGAATATCTTCACAATGAGTTTCAGTCGCCGCCTATTCATCGACCTTGTCATTTTCCACCACTGTTCTTGTTCGAACTTCTACACAGCTCTTTCAGAACTCGCCGAACAATATGCTCGTGGGGGACAATGGCTTTGTACGACGCTACATTGTCCCACAATCCCCCAAGTATCAATGGAGGTCTTTGACAACTGCGATTCCACAAAAGTGCAACTGGGGAGGCATTGTTCACCACACAAAGGCGTTATTGGGGTGTTCGACACCTTGTGCGATGATGTTAGGCATGATGATGGTTCCACTCAACTTTCCAATCCTCTATCAGGCTACAGTTCTTCTCATCGGATATCTAACTTCCCAGAGCATCATCCAATACTCCAAAAATCTCAATTCAAGGGACCGACGGTATTGTTGCGATGTCAGGATTCCGTGTTCCTTCCACTGATAGCGGCCCGGATAACGTTACCACTGACAAAGACCATGGAATCCAGGGAACAGCCCCGAGCCTGCAGATGGTTGAAAAGCTGAAGAATCTGGACCATCTATTCAGTCAGCGGCCTAGGCGCTTCTGCGCTCTGTGTGCGACGAAGAAAGTCTCGTGGAGCTGCTATGGTTGCGACAGGCATCTCCCGAACGGTAATTGGGCAGAGCTTGGGCTTCCCGCGGAAGATAAGGATGAGTCGCTGTTCGGCATGCTGCGGCAGGCCGTTCGGCTGGACCTTGTCCAAGACGAAGACGACCAAACGTTCGTGTATGATCAGATCAAATATGTGCTGAAGTCCTGGATCATGTTTGGGGATGCGTCTGCTTCTCTAGACCCGCTGGTGGTGGAGGGATGGAATCAACTAGCTGATCCTACCAGCTGGAGGTTGGTAGAAGCGAGGCTTTCCGCTGAGGACGACCCGGCATCGATATTTGGTATTCTCAAGAGCCTTGCTGGATTAGGATCGATCGACCCAACGATTGCATTAGGCTGGATCGAATATGGGCGCAGCGTCGCAAAGTGTCGGGTTGTACTTGAGTCCGCGGTCGATGGGTCCATAGCTCGGACACCACTTCCGGCTGCCTTAGCCAACGAGATTGAGATATACAAGAAGGAGGTAGCGCCTAATACAATGTCTCCTCCAACATCAATGTCTCAAGCTATGCTAGACGGTATTTGCGAGTATACCAATCTTTCGATGGCCGATTTCGAAGCCCAGCCACCAGCCTTTTCGGGTTTTGCCAAAATCATGATTGACCGTGCCTGTAACATTCACCAGAGCTCCATTGCTTCCTCCGAAAACAAGGAGACTCCAAGATGCACGGTTGGACCGCCAGCGAAGAGATATCTCGTGGAGGTCGCTAAGGCTGTTGAGGCCAACAACAAGTATTTAGACGAAGAACGCGCCCAGAAAGAGAAAGGGAAAGAGCAAGCGAAGAAGGACCGTGAGGCAAAGAAACAAGAAGCTGCCATGAAGAAAGCACGTACTGCAGAAGACCAACAGAAAGCTCGACAGCGAAAGTCTGAGCGGCGTAAGCAAGGAAAGCTTCAGCGTGCAGAGAAGCAAGCAAAGGTTCGAGGTTCTTGGCACCCATCACAACGATGGCCAGCGAGCCCTGTTGCGAGCCCTGTGGCGAGCAGCAAACCTCACGAAGAATTGGTAGAGACAGCAGAGCCTGATACTATCCATGGCATGTCCGCCGACGCAGTATCCCTATCGCTTGAAGAAGGTATACAGGCGTTGATGCAGGAAAATGCTCCGGCTCCCAGCCTAGATGGACACCTAGGATTTACGACATCCTCTTCGGACATGAACGCATTGATTGTTTATTCTGCATCAGACTCAATTGAAAAGGCCTGCAGTATCGATACTGCGGAGGACTGTCGGTGTGCCGTATGCTTGAATTATGATACCGCAATTGACAAGTTACAGGAAGGAACACCGCACGGAAGTCCATCTCACCCTGAAGCAACCAGCGAGATCCTGTCGCCAGAGCCAAGGTCGCCTCATTCCTCAAGAGTTGTGGGTAGACTCGAGGATGCTGCTCTAGCCTTGCGGACAAGCGAAGGTTGCAGTTTGAAAGTCCAAGCTCCTGAAAACGCTTTTTCATCTCAATGTGACTCAACCGATGGGTCGGTAGAGGGAGAAAGCCTTCCAACGGACACAGCGCCTGAGCACGTTGTTGCTTCCCAGCATCACTCGATTGGTGAGTTAGAAGAGCGAATGCAGCTAAAGTCGACTCTCAACGTCAATGCGCCACCTTTCGTGCCGGGTCTTCCCACGACACAGCGCCTAATCAAGCACACTCGCACTACCAACGATCTCCCAAATTGGACCGAGCTCGGTCTCGCTGCAGAAGCAGCGCACGACTCCCTTTTCAGCAGGGTACAGCAGCTCAAGGTAATCGGTGCCCTCACACCTGAGGATACGCAAACCTTCGGCACCATCATCTCCAAGCTCTGGAGACAGATATATCTAGCTACACAGGACAATCCCAACATGCTCAAACCAACATCTTCGCCAGGTGTATCCGGCTCCTGGAAATGGTCGAACTATCAACTCTCAGCTGAGGACCGAGAGGATTCGATCTTCGGTGTGAGCAAGAAGTTGGCTTTGTTAGGGTTCTGGTCTAGTGATGACGAGAAGGCGCTGTATGATCTCACTGTGAGAGTGGCGAAGACGTGGTTCTTTGCTAATTCTGAGAAGGTCACACCGTCGACCGTGGTTGCTGAGCGTCTTTTCTCGAACACGCTTCCAGAGCGAAATGCGAAAAGTTTGCAAAACACTTCAAGCACCGCATCAAGCAGATCGAGCTTCGGCTCCGCCGCTGCTAAGCCCAAACCCACAGGGCCGATACCCGGTCTTTACCGCAATGGGAGAATGATTATAACAGAGGTCGACATGTTCGACCACGCCAGCAGTGACGGAGTAATTCCAGAGGAAAGCTCGGGTGAAGAAGGAATGGATGCAGACTCCGATGAGGTGATTATTTTCAAACCACGTGGACGGCGCTAAATCTAGCCGATCTCAGGATGTGTGCGTTGGTAGGGTACGATAGTCTCGATTTGATCTGGTGTAGATACCCACGTCCATAGAGTATGTTCGGTAGTACTGTTATTACAGGTAATTGATATATGATATTATATTCATCTAACAAGAATGCAGTCAACATTCATACCTTACGAACAAAATCCACCCTAATGAAGGCAAGTAACATACCACCTATCTCGCATCCATTCTCCCATCAAGACCATACCAATTCCATCCCGTCCCCATCTTCCGCTCCCCCACTCTTGTCCCGCTACAAACCCTAACACCACCTCCGCATACTCAGCGAACTCTTCCAGGTTTTCCAAACTCACTGTCTGAAACAGCATACGCACGCTATATATCAAAATCCTGGCAGGGCACTCGTTCTAGGGGGGTTTACCGAGGTACAGCCGAGACGAATGCCCTGCCAGAATACGGGATAACAAGGAGCCAAGAAATCTTCGTCGGTTTCGATTGGGAATTGAGCGTGGTGCTTTGAGGGAGGCTGTCGATTATCCTAGTGCTTATCGTACCACGTTGTCAACAAGGTTGATGTACTGAGAGTCCAGACTCATTAGCTAGCCACCTCGGTCGCTTCATCGTCGACGAGGAAGTTCTCCAATGTTCAGTGCCTTTCTTGAGGGCGGTATACCGCATTGTCAACCAAATATATTTATCGAAAGCTTCAACCAATTAGGTAGCCACCTCGGTCACTTCATCGTCGACGAAGAAGTTGTACAACTCGCTGACCGGCTCATCGCAATTCCGGTTCAGCTCGTGCTGATTCAATGAGCCTGGTATGACACCTGAAGCCATCGTCCGATAGCTGTGTCGAGGGAGATCAGCTCCATCAGAGCCTTGATCGTTGCTTCTGTTTATCCGTATATATATGTAGGGAGATATTACGGTTTACACTCCCAGATTAATAGCGCTCAAGAAGCTTGAGACCGCATTTGTCCAAGTGTGATCTTTTGTGCCAAAGAATGCACGCGGTTGGTGAGTATCAGTGAGTTAATGCAGGCCTTTCTAACGCGGGCACGAAACTCACGGAGTCGAACCTCAGCTTCCAAAATTGAATGATCAGTTTCTTCTTGGACTGGCATAGTTGGGACGTGAATTGATCCCGGGTCTACCTCACTTGGTCCAGATGAATGGGACAGAGAGGATCGATTCGAGGCTGCCTGGCTTTGAGACTTGGGGAGCTTTTCGGATTTGGAAGGAGATGATATGCTTCGATTGGAAGCTGATGCAGAATCGGTGTTGTCCTGGACTGGCATGGTTAGGACATGACTTAATTCCGGGTCTACCTCACTTAGTCGAGATGAATGGGACAGAGAGGATCGATTCGAGGCTGCCTGACTTTGGGACCGGGGAAGGCTTTCGGATTCCCAAGGGTCCGTTTGATCAGACTCAGTGCTATCGGATTCAGAGAAGAAGTGTCTCTCGGATCGATGCTCGATGGATTGGCTACGACCCCAGGAATTTGGAGAAATTTGTTCATCTCCCAGAGTTCGAGTCGACTTATCCTTTCTGATGGAGCTGATTAGTATTTCAAACATCAGATGGTTGCTTTTGGAAGTGTGGATGAGTTCGTACTTGTTCGCGTCCTCCTCGTTCGAGTCCTCCTCGTTCGCGTCCTCCTCGTTCGAGTCTTCCTCGTTCGCGTCCTCCTCGTTCGAGTCTTCCTTTTTTATGTCCTCCTCGTACCAATCTCTCAAACATCCTGTGACCCAAGGTTTAAAGAATCTCGATGCCCAAAATAAGAGTTTATCAACGATAGACCGAATTTGAAGGGCGTGTAACATGTCTTCAATATGACCACTCCATATACAAGACATTCGCTGGAGTAAATAAGATTGTCAGCAGGCTAATATACCGGTATTCAAAGCGATACCTAGAGCTCAGCGAAGAACATACATATAATACACCATCTGCAGTCTTATCCATGTAGGCTATAAATAGCTTGGCTTTGGGTCCGATGAAAGTGAAAGCGACTATAGGAGATGGATTTCTCGCAGCTGGTGCTGCCAGCCGGTCACAAAGCACTAAACACGTGTGACAGGCATTGGCAGCTTGCCTTAGGCATTCCTCCTCGTCTCCCAATTCCTTTTTTATTTCTACTACCATCCAAGGAAAACCTCCGCGTTCCGTCGATTTCACAGGCTGATACACAAAATCGTTCCGATGACTTTTACTCATCTGTTTCAAGTCTTCTTGGGTGAAGTATCTAATCCCTTCGTCCTCGCTCTCAAGGCCCTCCAGAAGAGAAAGGTTCTTGTCGCTGTACAGGCCTAACCCGAACCAGAGATCTGGCTTGGGCTGGTGACCTTTTTGGTCAGACAGCTTTCTTCGGATGGAGACGGCGTTGGTAAAACATTGATTCGAGCCCCTGAAGATGAAGGTTAGGTGCTTGAATGATAGAGGTCACTTGCGCTCGTCTATAGTGCTAACCAAGATAGTAGATCCCTCATGTATATTCCCTGGCTACTTCTGTGAGTCTACTGAGATTCTAACCGCGATGCCTGGACTCACTCGGAAGCTTGATCACAGATATTTTGAAACACAAACTTGGTCAGTAAATCATTCCAACTACTTTCCCATTCTCTTGCGTATAAGTTTATTGCTTTATCGCGCAAATCTACGGCTGCTTTCCATCGATCGTCGTATCGTGGATGGCCACAATTGCGATACATGGTCTCCGGCAGGGGAAACGCAATGTCCGTGAACGGCCTGTCTGACTCTGAAGGCTGCCTGTCGTGTCTTAAAAGCGTTTCCAAAGGTATTTTCTGTTCGCAGAAGGATAGAAGCGATAAGCAGAAATCTTCCATCCCAAAGAGGCTGACCATACTTGAGTGAGAGGGATAATTTCCGAGAAATTGAGTAGTAGTCTCCGGAGGTTCTCCGCGTAGGGTGGCAGCGGTGTGGTATCGCTCTCATCTTCTTCAATATGTATACCACTATTGTGAAGTACTTCCAGAGGAGGTACCATTTTCTCCGATGGCAAGGAGTGGACGTTGGAAGTGATTCGAGAGTACGCCCCATGTTATGTCGATAAACGCCGTAGGATCTGTGAGATCGGCAAGCCAACACCAATCACAACGAGCGCAAGAAGCACTACTTCTAGGTTACATCCACGTTAGCGACCTTGGGTAAAGACGTCCTTCCTATTCTCTGCTAGTGGATCTTAGGCATCATCTGAGCCCCCACAAGTGCCCTTGCGACACGGGATGAATGACGGTGTCACTCCTACAAAATGTACCACTGATAAACGACTTGCATTGAGTACTATGTAGGTATTCAGAAAGACTATTGCTGGAAGGTATTGCCTCAGTACCTCAGACGTGCCATTGGCCAGCAAGTAAGCTGCTAACCCGAAGGGGCTTAGCGTTAACGATCAGCAGCTTACTGAGGCTAGAGATGCTTAGTCATCAGATTTATGAGATTATCGAGTGAACGGCATAGCGGCTCCCGGTCCGAAGGTTAACCGAACGAAGGCATTCCTAACGCGGCTATATTATATAAGGCTTATAAGTTATCTACACGTGAATTAGGTATAGTGTAATAGTATTAATAACTATTAGCTGATAGTGGCTAATCGGCGCCCCACCCCTAGTCGCTGTCGCTCCTAGAAAGGAATAATATTATGGAAAATCTCGTCTACATAGTAATTTACTAAGACCCCTTGATTGGTAATCACCGAGGTTGACCCGGACTGAATTCCAATGTCGCGCTACACAGGTGCCTCTCACAATTTCCTGCACCGTTCATTTTTCCAGATAGCCGAGCGTGCTGAGATGGGCATTCGAATGTTTTCTCGTACATAGCAAAGTCTCTAATGCCCCCTCCTGCTGGCATCGAGATGACCGTGTGAGAGGTCCTCATAAAACTACCTAGGGTTTTTTTATTGCGGCTGTGCCGATGTCTATTGGGTCAAGACGCACTCCTTCCTACCCCAAAGCGATCTCCATTCCGGTGCACCACCAAATCATTGATGCCCGATATTATCGCCAAGGCAAATAGGTATCACTGCACTATAACGGAGTCAAAGCTCGTACACCGCTACTAGAAGAAAGCGTTGGTCTTCCTTGTGCTTCTCAAGAAAATCTACCAGTCCTCGAACCTCCTCGCGCCTTCCCTTCCACACGTTCTCGAGCCTGGAACTTCATCTTTGGCAGCCGCCCTGGCATCTTGAATAGAGCTGTCCACAGCCATAGCAGAACTGGGTCCGGCAGCGACAGGTCATGTGCAGGCAACCGCTCGATTTCTCGACTATATTAGAACAATTTGGACAGGCTCTCCAGCCTTGTGTCGTGGCCAAAGCCCTTGCTTGTTGTGTCGCAACATCTGCTGGGCACTCTGTGCCTGGATGAGATTCATTCCGACAGTGTCGACAAGTGCTCGTCCGGCAACGTGGACAATCGATGCGATCTGGTCCGTGTTCTTGCGAAGGAGGTATGAAGGCGCCGCAAGGGCGATTGGAACAATATATTGGATTGGGTGTTGCAAGTTCCAAGAGGAGGTCTTGATACTGGCGGTGGACGTCTTCGGGTAGAAGGCCCAGCATGTCGTCTACGGGCACGGCGGCCTGACAGCATTGAAATGGTGTTCGAGACTCCAACGCCACCTCGAATGCATCTAGTAACTCTCAGCTTACGGTATCTTCTAGCATGGACAGATGGGCTTCCTTACTTTGGAGATCCTCTCGGCAGTACCAATGCCCGCATGGCGCCTCAACCATCAGCCACATATCGGCAGCTTCAAGGCATACGGCACACTCTCTTTCCCGTGCTCTTCTCTCTTCCTCCTGCCTCTGTCTCTCCTCTTCTTCGGCAGCCAGCTGAGCCTGTCTGGCTGCTATGGCTTGTTCCCTTACCCTTTCTTCCTCTTGCAATTCGTACCGTCTTTGCTCAGCCTCGGCTTCCAACCTTTCTCGACGTCCCGCTAATCTTTCTTCTTGCGCTCTTCGGTATGCTTCAGACTCTTCCCGGGTAATCCTCTCCCGCTCGTCCTTAGCTTGGAGGAAGAACCCTCGCCTGGTAGCCTCGTGAAAACGAGAGTTGTCAAGAATGCCGTTGTACCAGTCATCTTGCTTCCTACGCGTCGTATACGCCCTTTCTTCTCGTTGCTGGTCACGGCTATCAGCCTGGAATCGAGTATAACTACGCCCTGTATCGATTCCAAGATCTTTTCCACCATCGGCACGCGTACTTGCTATGTTGGCTGGATGCGTTGTGCTGTAGTCAAGGAGTTGTTCCGCTGCTAAGTCAAGAGCTAGCTCAAAGTCGCTCCTCAATTGTGTTGCGGTATCGTCATTGTGGTATCCGTTGTGATTTGTTTCTGGTTCTCTAAGTTGTCTAGAGCCTTGAGATGAGGATTTCGTTGCTCCAACGTGTACGACACTGGGGCCGGAGACAGTACTCCTAGATGCTTTATAGGTAATAGTGGGGGTCCTCCGGACCATATGCCTACTGCTAGACCGTTGCGGAAGCGATCGAAGAGGTGTTGAGGCAGCAAAGCCGTCATGCTGTCCCATGTTCTGAGAGCAATTGCACGTTGATTCCGGCATAGGTTGGGGATTGACGGAGTATGTGCAGGGAAGTCAGATAGCAGACACAAATTGCCGTCTTGGGTCAAGCTTCCAAAGCCTACCCAAGGCATCTGGAGTGGGGCAGTAACGAGCAGATGCAGGCTAATGCACTGCAAATGAATTTACTGGGGCCAACAGGGCGGAGTCATCGATCAGTTGCGGATTGGGAGACAAGGCTGAAGCACTTGGCATGTCACCGTCTCAGATCAGGAGTGAGGTTGGACAACCTGGCGTACATCCGTATAGGAAATACAGCTGTGGCAGTCACAGATTTGGCTAAAACTCGACGAATAGATTCGCCATGGTCCATAGCCACAAGCGCTGGCTTTGCCCTTTGAACCAATCCATGGCTAGTCTCTGCTGCAAGCTTATCACTATGAGAGCTCATACTAGGCAACACTGCATCTTGGCTGACTCTAGGCTTTCATTTGTTCGGCTCCCTGGGTTCCCCAACCGGAAGTAAGTACTACGGTCTCCAGCGAAACAGTTGTTAGCGTGACAGGGATTATTTTTTGGTGAGGGCGCGAAAACTATGGTCGTGGGATGTGAAGTTGATAACGTCCGCACGGATGTAATACTTTCCCCTGATACGTAGTAGACCTTCAGCCTCATCGAATATTTAAGTGTATCATGTCGCCAGCGCACAGTACACCCCACGAACCTTTGTCGCAATGTTTCCTAGCCTTGTCTAATTTCACAATTTGGCTCTTATGTCTAACGCGATCACGATCTCTGTGGATGGCGAGGATGGGAGTGTAGTCTCCCGAAACCCGGGCATCCGCTTGGTTGGAGGGGATGCCGACCTAGCGTTGGTGAGGGTATGGGCGTCTTCTTTACGATTTCTCCATTTACAGATTGCAGATGAAATGAGACAGATGGGATTTCTTTTCCTGGAACAGCGTTGGCGTTGTAAGAATGGGATGAGACAAGATAACCGCAATTGGAGAATGTTCATGGTTAACTGTTCATGGTCATTTCTCCTTCTAACCCGCTTCTGGTTGAACAGAAGCGCAATAGCAAATCCATGTTGCCATTGCGAGCTCGTTGGAAGTGTTCAACGAAACGCAGGCTATTGGATCAAACGTCGACAAACGTTTTCTCGATCACTTACTGATTATAAAGCTTAGTACGACGACAATGTGATTCATGGCCAGAATGCCGCCCCAGCTAATCGTGGAGGGCCTGCCGGGTTCACGGCCTTTGAGCTGTGGGAGTCTGAGACTGTACTCGAAGGCATCAGTGCCCAACTCTTGGAGAATAGTTCGAGGCAGCAACCTCCAACCTCAGTCGAGGTACCACCGAAGAGAGATGTGGTTTTTACCGCTATCGGAGGCACTGGCGAGAATGGCAGAAACGGTGGTGATGGTCAGCCCGGAATGGACGGTGTCGATGGCAGACCTGCCACGCGGGAGGTCGATGCAACGGTGAGACTCCTTGTACAAAGAAATGCTATCTTTTGAACACGTTTCATAACAACTTCATGCAGCCTGGTACAAACGGAGGAAACGGCGGCGAGTAAGTAATCATGAGTGTTTCTCTTCTCTGCAGTTTACTCCCCATTCTACTTGGTGCTGGCATCCATCTGAACGATTTCAGCGCAGGTCGTGGGACCAACGGTGCAGATGGGGGAGATGGTGGAATTGTTGAGATACATGTTGATGAAGAAAATACGCACCTTCTGTTTTCGGTCAATTGGGATGTCAGTGGGGGACTTGGTGGAGCGCCTGGACACCATGGGAATCCAGAGAGAGGCGGCCGTGGTGGACATGGGGGCCAAGGTCATACCTGGTAAGCCTGCAAAAAAACTAAAGAGTCCCGATCGTATTGTTTGCTCATTCGTCTTAGGGAAGAATTAGTAGGTTATAGATATGATTGCACAGATCGTTGTCTTGGCCAGACGACCACCTCAACATCACAATCGATCGTTAGGGCCGGCAGCAGAGTTGGAAGTGGAACGTGAGTATCCTTTAGGAATACTGTCCTTGAGACCGCAACTTTGTTGAGCTGACGCGACAAAGAATGGCTCTAGTAGCCCCCATGCATCGAGAAATAGTTCAAGGCGGAAACTTACAGGCGGTGATAGCACAAGCCGCCGTCAGATGGGGGGCTTTGAGGCAGCCGAGACAGAATCTCAATACAGCGAGATGCAAATGTGCGGGTGCGCCGTCAAACATTTCATGTGTTGGATGCGACCCAGTGCCAATCCACACAAGGTTCGAACGAAGCGCAGGCTTAGATGGACGAGATGGCAGGCCTGGGGCAAGTATAACGACGCCATTGATACCTGGAGCCAAGGGTCAAGAAGGTACCGCAACAATTGTTGTCAGAATGCGTGACGGTGGGCTGCAAGAATACACTGCAAAGTATATTCTGGAATTGATAGACTTTGACGTTGAGGATGAGAATGGTGATGGCATATTTGAACCAGGGGAGCATATCTACATCCGTCGCATCAGAGTGCGCAATAACGGTGAATGATTGCCAAATACGATGAATACCGTTACTAATTTATCGATGTTCAGGGGGGATGCCATCACCGATTTGCCGTATTCCAATTGCTGTACGTCCTTCTCGGTGGCTGGTACCGACAGAAAGCCGGGCTTTGATCCCAAGTTCGATTCCAGCTGGTGAATCTGTAACGTTGGATGACCCCATCAGAGTACTGATTCGAACAAGCGTGGATCTACCGCCCCCAGGCAGTCTTTTTCTTCAGCAAGACACCCTGTCCGTTACTGCACACATGCCATGGCTTAATCGCGAATTGCCACACTTTGAATACAGCCGTCATGTGAGTATTCAGTATCCCGTGGAGCTCAGGCAATTTGATTTCCTGAAGACTATGGCACAAGGCTCCACAAGCCGATTCGCATTTAAGGTACCGTCCGAACGTTGCGTTTGATCTCCGTGAGCTGAACGCGATCTAGCTATACAACAAAGGCTCGGTAGGAATAGGATCAGCATCACCCTCTGTAAGGACACTCGAGATCTGTAGCTCCTTCCCTGCAGACTGCGGCAACTTGCTGTCCATGCCGAACGAATGGGTGAATGAGGTCACTCAGGATGTACCGAATGTTGCATCTACGAGTGCAGCACCCTTATCACAAACCATACGGATCGAACGCGACGCAGAAAATTATCGGTATGCAGAGATCTGGATGGGTGTATACCTAGAGGAGCCCATACCCGCGGATGCAGATGGCGTTAAATTCGAGCTTCGAATGAATCTCATCCAACAAGTAACCCTACGTATCCAGATCTCATCCCTCTACAACTACCAACCACAGTCGAGCTTCTTGCTCGTTACAAACTCTGCGAGTACAAGAAGCCGCATGCAAGCGATCCAGAATTTCATCAATGATAATCTCGAGAAACAAGTAGATATTTGGAATATCTGCCTCTACGGAGGCTTTGAGCTTCCTGCTGAAGATGGTGAAGGTTCATCAAGAGATGTGATATCAAATTATCATGGGAAGTCAATCATCTTCCTCGGAGACACATTCGATTTCTTCGGAACAGGGCAAGAGGCCGCAGGCAGAGATTTTCCTGAGTTGTGCGATCCAAGAGTCTTGGCGAAAGCGAGCGCCCAGAATACGGCTTTCCTCTTTCTCGGATCCTCTGGAGACCCAGCCCTGCAGAAGCTGCTCGAAAGGGTCGTTTTCCCCGTGCCTTATTCAGCCGCGGGCCTGGCGAGGTCTATATCAGACTCGAGCAAGTTCAAATCAAAGGAGGATTTAATCGAATCTATGAAGCAAAGCAAGCTGTTCAGTGACTCAGCCACACATGCATACACTGTCCCGGTAGAAAGAAGATGGTACCGACTGGGTAAAGGAAGCCCAAGATTGGACTCAGCTGAACTCGCAAGGCGTTTGCGGCATCAGTTCCCGCAAGAAAGGTTCCTCGTAGCGCCAGTTACGGAGACTGTTGGCACATCAGACACGCTACAGGGGGATTCTCCACAAAGCGAGACATTACAGTCGCAGAGAATTACAAGACTTGCTATACTACATGGATTACCACACAAGATTTCAGTCATTGCAACTGAAAAACGGGCTGACACCTTCCACCATCTCGACAGCTTCGAGAGGTTCATGATCGTAAGGATCCTGCCAGTGCTAAGGCGCATCGAGACATTATGGACAGCACCCGCTACAGGTCCCATTCATGCCGAAGACGACCACTTGATCAGTACATTCAAACACCTACACCTCTCCCTCCTCACTGAGATTAACCTCGAAATATACACATTCCTCCACAAGTCACAATGGTGCAATAAACTCACCTCTTCCAAATCACCCCAAGAAACCACCTGCTTCCTCCAGACCCACCTTCCCACCCTCTCCAACCTCCTCCACCACCCCTCCGCCATTAACTCCTCTACCCCACCAGAACCCGTCATGTCCCTCCTCCAACATGCCTACGCATCCAGCCTCCCGCAGAAGAAACGCCACCTCATCCGCGGAACCTTCCTCCCCCTCCTCCACCGACGCACACACCTCCGTCACATCCTCCACACCACCCTCACCACTTTACTAGCCACCAAAACGTGCGACAAACGCGCCATCGCCACCTTCTTCACCACCGCTAAATCCCTCCATTCCCACTTCGATGCCACTAAAAGGAACACCGGAAACGTGATATTGAGACAAGTCAGCGAAGCAACGAGGCGGAGTGTACGTCAGTATGAGCTAGGGCATAAGACCGCGAGCACGTTCGTGAAGGGCAGTATGTATTGTACTGAGGCGGAGTGGGGGGAGAGGTGGCGGGGTGTGGAGGAGCAGGTGGGGAGGATTAGGGAGGAGATGAGACGGGCGAGGGGGGAGTTGGCGAGGATGATTTTGGACGTGGATGAGGTGGGGGAAGCGGAGATGGAGGGGTGACGGGATTGGGGGCAAGAAGGGGGAGAGGAAAGGGCGGCGGATGGGCGTGCGTGGATCGATTGTCTGTTTTGAAGATATACTGTTTGAATTGTTGAGGATATACCCTTTCGCTTAGGTTTTTAGTTTCGTTCGTCATATTGTCCGATAAAGATACCTGGTCACATTGGAGTCAGCCACCTCTTCGTCGGTTTCATCGCTTACTGCCTGCAGTTTCCAGCGTTCATTGAATACTAAGTAGCAGTTACCGGCCCAGCCACTATGCCTTTCGCAACCAACCAATCCCTCATCTTAGCTAGGCTTATTCTCACATCTCCATTCTGACCTCTCCATAGGATCTCTCCTGCGGCTGCTCGTCGCGGTCAAAGATTGCTGTCAAGATTCATCCCATCGGTTTGCTCAGCCCATATAGAGGCCTTGCCCCCGAGGATTAGATGCTACTGGTCTTTTGGGGTCGATACAGCAAAGGAACAGCGAAAGCAGACGCCTCTATGGCGGGTGGATGCCAACAGACATTTGGAATCGATTGAGGCCGTGCAAGAGGACACTCTAATAATTTGTAATATTCAAGAGGATCAAGTGGAACTACTTATCTTCAAGGACTAATATTCTATTATGACTAATCTTAGTTCTAGCCTTAAGGCGTTTGAAGACTCTATCGCCCTTGACGTTGGCCGCAGCGAGGGATTCTAGGCCATCTCTTTCTACGTTATTAAAGGACTAAGCAGTCGTTCTCTTCTTCCTCGACACTAGAGTCAAAAAAAATAGCCAAACGTACTGGTCAATGAGGGAGAGTTGTCAAATTCTGAGAGAATGAAGGATGGTAACAAAATGGAGAATTGAACGCAAGAATGGGAGCGCCTCGGACGTTTAAGCATTGCAGGAGATATTTGAAAACGAGAGAAACAATCGAAAGGAACATGGCAGGTTGGGAGATGGTGGATGGTTGGAGCCGCAATTGGCTCCTCTTAAATGTAACACAGGTCAACAACGTCCATCGTCTGAATTTGTATGACAGGGAGGGTTGAGGGAGAGCATGGAGGAGTGAATGGGGAGCGCGAGGGAGCACAGAGAGGAGGGTGAGGAAGCAGAACGACGAAACGGGCTTGAGCGCGTGAGAAGAGCGGCGATACCTTAATCAACGAAAGTTCACGTGTTACCCTGAGTTCGGGGTATCTATATATACTAAAACTATTATTAAAATTGTAGAGAACGCGCCCCAGTCAATTCCCAAGAAAAGCCTCTTTCCCTCGGAATTGCTGCCCACGATGCCCTGTAGGCACACGGTGGCGACGACTGAAGTGGAAAAATACACAGCAAGGCGCATATCTCCACGATGCGGGATTTCAGCCGTCGAAGTCCAAACAGCGGCGACCAAGACCTCGTACGAAGCTCGTTTACTATGAGACAGATCCTGGCGGCGTAGGCACCATGTGTACTTTGACTCGACATCACGCACCTCCTGGCAAAGACGATGGCGCTGTCGATCGTTTGTTTGGCCGTGCTTCATGCATCACCATGTTTCCATATACATACAGTTGGCGCAAATCCCCTCACAAAACCCGGTCAGAACTCTACAGGACGTGAAGGGTCCGTTACCTTTCATGCAGGACCCGCAAGCGTCGTTGTTTTTCTGCGGGTGGTACACATTTGCACGGGACTGGTGTACAATCGCCTCGGGTACGTATGTACGCTTCAGGTTCTGTACCAATCGGTACGAAATGCTGCGGGCTTTTCCATATCTGTACTGACATCCAATTGTCAGAATATATATATCATATTACGGCTTGTCGAGTCGACACACGCCACCTGCCATAATACTCTATCTCATAGTACTTCGCAACACGGTAGCTAAGTAAGATTTCAGTCTCATCAATAGCCTTTCCTCGTGTATCTGCCTCCTTCTGGGATGGGTATCATAAGGTAATCGGAGGTGGCGGCGTGAAAGAAAACAGATCTATGGTCCACTTGAGCAAGTGATGGCGAATGTTGAGGATGGGAACCGTGATATCTTGCTGAGATGCCGAGACCAACCCTTCAGAGCGGATGTCATGACGCCGTTGACCTCTTTGATACCAGGTTCCCTGATGGCGCGCCTCCTGACATCTTCTGCTTTGTTCCAGTCGGCTCTTCAGCTAAACTTTCTCTTCGTGCCGTACGTTGATATTTACCAAGTCTTTTCATAATCCTTACACTGCCAATGAGTAATAAGAGGGGATGGCCCTCCACTTCACGGCTTATGCGGCAGCCTTCAGAATAAGGCTAATTGTGGGTTTGAAACTTTTTCCTGACATCGTCTAGAGCAATAATGAGGTTTGCCTAACGTTCGCTCGGGAATATCATCGAACTGCGAAAAGCAATCGCGATCAGATGCTTCATTGTCCTAAGACCACAGTATCCCCAATCTCTGCGTCCGGCACTTATTCACCTTCAGGCGCACAATACACGGTAGGAACTGCATGGAACGTCAGATTTTGCCACCTTCCTTTTGTTTTGGCCGCTTCCATAGATTTCTGCTTGGTGGCGCTCTCGATAGATCCCTGTTGTTTGGTTCGGTAATCCAGCTCAGTTCTCCTCTTTTCTCGTTGATCGATTGCTTCCACGTGCTCTTTCCTTAGTTACTCCAGGGCTGTTTGCTTGAGCTTTTCGATCACCTTCGCCTCGCAGATAGGGTAGCTACATGCATGAGTTTCTGTCCCTAGGGCGCGGAACAAGATTGTGAGTAATCCATAAGACTAACGAAGATGATCCTTTCTCGCGCCAGCGCAGCTCACTGGGAAAGCCGCACCAAGCGATCGTGGAAAGGAGTGTGCCAAACCCTCGGCTCTCAATTATATTTTACGTTCTTTCATTCGAGTAAGACCAATTACCATTATCTCTCGGACTGACTGTCCCCATGATACGACTCCTGCGGCGACCTCCTCGGATCTGGAAAAGAAGAGACATGATCATACGTCGATTCGGCAATTAGCCCAAGAAGACATAGATACCGGTCTAGGTACCCCGCACATCGTACACTCTCTCGCGTCGAGCACTTCGACGAGCGGGCCAACGCTGTCGTTCGGATCTTGAGATGTGACTATAGAAGTATTAAGATCTCCGGGATCGGGGCCTCGAGGAGTTCTAGCAATTTTTCATCCTGTCCCCTCAGTCTACTGCTCCTGGTTACTAACATGTTAATGATACTCTTATTCGCCTCTGTCCATTTCCTAGCAATCTCTGTCCCAAGTTTGAACTGAACGACTTTATCAGAGGCGATCTTTTAAGACCTCCTCTTCGAGGCTAACTCGAGAAGGATCCGTTCTTGTCATTGTCTTTTCTTGGTCTCTCTTGAGAACTTCCGTATACACGATCTCGGACTTGTGTGCTTGAAACACCGATAGCAGTTGGTGCTGCAATTTGTGGGAACATGTTCTCGATGGCAGAAGCTTTACACAAGCCAGGCCTCTTCAGTGAATGAAAAGATAAGAAAACCGAATGTGCCTTTCCACAAGCTTTCGTACATTTCCATACAGCTGTCACGCCACTTAACCAGCCCGACGAGCTCTCATTGTGAGAGACACTACACTCAGGGGAGCCAACAACAAACCGAACAGTTTTCAGAATCATCGATGATAAGAAGGCTTTAGCAGGATTTACTGGCAATTCGCAACGGAAATTTGGAACGAAGGACGTTAGCTCAAGGTGTAAGATATATATATACTCTAGCCGTTCGTAATATACGCCGTTTGTAAGAGAGGTGATCAGAATGTTCTCGTAAGAAAATCAGAAAAGATGCGACACTGCTGGTATTCCGTTGCCAAAACATCAGCGCACAGTCCGCTCAGCCGTCTCGTTCCCCTCTGCAGGAAATAGGCGAAACGTCACAATCTTATAGTATTGGTTGGCTTCATGATCTTTCTCAGAGGGTCCCGGACGTTTCCTGCTATCCCATCAAGAGCACGAGGTCCGTCGAGGAAGCAAAGGATTCTTACAAAGTACGGAGGTAGGAAACGTTGTCGTGCAACGGCAATCCGTTGTATGAGATGTCGTTGCTATCCATGCCCGCAACTGGCGCCCCTGTCGGCACGACGCTGGTGGGTAGATGCTTATGTCGGCCTATATCGGAACAAGCCTTTGCTGCTTGGCAGAGCATATTGCCGATGTGAGGGTCTGGTTAATAAAGTTAGTATGGTGTGCGTTGGTAGCATTCGATAAAACCTGGATTGTACAACTTCCCTTACCAAAGTCCATGAATTCCAAGTAATCTTCTTCCATCGCTGACTGTACGCAATATCAACGTCATAAGGTCCACAGCAAACATCTGAAAAACGAAGAGCCCGACCAAGACCTTTTGGTTCGGCCCTCATCAAGTCCCTAATGTGAGCTCCATTATCAGATCAGATATAAGGGGCATGCTACTTTCCCTAGTAGACCGCTAAGAGGATATTTATCTAAGCGACTGGCAGTCGCTCAAGATGAGGGAGGAGTGAGAGTTGTGGTGGTGGTGGCTGTAAAGCATCCTGACTTGTATCTGATGCGAAGCCGCGGCGGGCACATCAGGAGCTGGCCACCCGGGGGGGGGCCGCTGCAAAGTGCACTATAACTAGATCAGCTTCAACCATCCTCCATATAACTGGAGTAAATCGACTGACCATAGGCCTCCAAGAGCCGGGTGCCATCTTTGGCAAGGTAATAAAGACGATGACATGGATAAAGCATGCGGCGAAGTTGGGTAACTTATTTGGAGACACTTCAGGAAGTGCTCGGTATATATAGACATAAGAAAATACTATACGGTCCATAATGACTCCTGTTGTTAGGAGAGAATGACAGAGATTCTTCTGTGCGACAGGTCTGAGGCCATTCTTGATCGAGGCTGTCATATGGAGGTCTGCACAAGCAGTGATCACTGAAGTCTTCGCTAAATGTATCTTCTCTGATGTTCCGCAGGATAGTAATGTGATGGAAAGAAGATAACTGATGATGAAGACCAAAATAAGACTTTCCTACGTGAACGTTTTGAATAGATTATTGAGGATAAGGAAGTATTTGCATGTCCTTTGAATATTGGAAGGCAAAGTAATCGCGCAGCATACATATAGTAGGGATTTGTCGTGCTAGATTCACCAAGGGACACTCATTCACTTCTTACCTCACACGGTGGGAGTTCAAGTTTGAACTCACATGTCGAATGCTCAGAACCTCACGTTTGAGAAGGGGCCTCAGTCGATCAAGATTCGAGGGCGTCAAAGACAAAAGCATTGTTGTGGCTCTACGTCCGATCACAGATTCGGTGGTTAACAGTATCCAGCCAAATCCATGGCTTTTTCCACAGCCTCGTAGAAGTCATCAAAGGCGTACAGTGGCAAGCCGCTCTCTGCAATCTGGAGAATGAATCAGCATAGTCGCAAAATTCATATCTTGCCATCACTGACAATTCTCTGGCCGACCTCTTCATTGGTACCCCTCAATCTCACAACGACGGGCACGTTGATCCCCAAGTCTTTGTAAGCAAGCATGATACCATTAGCGATCATGTCACAAAGTGTAAGTCCGCCAAAGATGTTGACGAATATCACTTTCACGTTCGCGTCCCTGAGTATGATCTCGAAAGATCTCTTCACTGTTTCACTTGTCGCTTTGCCGCCAGTATCGAGAAAATTCGCGGACTTTCCGCCAAGGTCCGCGATTGCGTCGACAGTATTCATCGCCAGACCGGCGCCGTTGACTGAGACTCATCGTCAGTAAGTAAAGCCTAAGGAAGTATGGGTTCCATTACCTAAAGTGCCAATATCGCCGATTCCCTTAAGTCTAGATGTATGCGTCAACCAGTGCACAGAGGCTAGAACCGAATATGGGAGCTCACTTGATGTAGACGATTCCGTCCTTCCCTGCTTCCACCTCATCTGGGATCTCCCTCTCGACATCCCGCATGGCCTGAATCTCTTCTTGTCTTTTGCTGCTGCGGAACGCCGAATCGTCGAAACTAAACTCAGACCTTGCAACCGATATCTTGCCGCTCGTAATACGCGAAAGCCTTACAGTGAGCGAGGATGCCTCTTTACGGAAGAAGATGTCAATCATGGCAGTCAGTATTCTTGTCAAGGACTCATATGAATCTCTGCTACAGTGGAGTTCGGCGACTATTGAGGAGTATGTAGACCCATTCACTCTCATATCAAGTCCAAGGGCATGAGCCTTTGCATGTATATGAGGACTTTCGCCTCCAATTGAATATGAGGTGATAATGCATGGAGTGCAAGTCGCGCGGTCAACGGTGATCTGGAGAAAATACTCTCTACTTTTAGGGTTATCATCCTCCGAGACCGAGACACGTCGGTTTGCTAGCATCTGGTTGCTCTCGGATTCTGATATATGAACATTTCGGACGTGAGCAGACTTTGTAGGGCGTTTTAGTAGTGCAGACCTTTGCAATGTATGTATATTGCGGATTTGGGAGCTACGTCGAAAGCTCTTCGGCTAAGTAATTGAGTCAGCAGCCGATCTCGACTTGAGGGTGCACAGGTACTTACGTGATTATTCAAAAGTCGTTTCATACCTTCGCCAAACTGTGAAGGATGGTTCACAATGGTCACCCCTGAATCTTCAAGTACTTTGACTTTACTCTTTGCGGATCTTTCACCCGCACCTACAAAAGCTCCAGCATGACCCATGACTCTACCTAGCGGAGCTTGGACACCTGCAACTAGGGCCATGATCGGCCTTCCGTACGTCAGTGTGCTCCCTGAGTAAGAGTGCTGTGACTGACTTTGAATGTTCGGTGCGGCTTCGGTAGTCCTTGATCCACTCTGCAGCATCTTCCTCAGCACTTCCCCCAATCTCTCCCACAATCATGATACCACGCGTGTCATCGTCATCCTCAAAGACCCGTAGGGCGTCCACGAAATTAGTCCCCGCGAGAAGATCACCCCCAATGCCAATGACGAGACTTTGACCGAGGCCAGCTCGGGTTGTAGATGCAACAGTTTCATAGCTCAATGTACCGGACTTTGCTACTATACCAACGCTTCCAGGTCTGAAGAAAGGCAAGGGATGAAACCCGAGTCTGCATTTACCGACAGCGGATATCATGCCTGGAGAATTGGCGCCCACTAAGCGTGATTTCGATTGCGTTCGAAGTACTGAATGGACCTTCTCTGCTTCAGTAGTTTTACCTTATGAGTATACTGATTGCTAGCTCACCCTTAGTAAGTCATGGAGAGGGATATGTTCAGCGACAGCTACGATGAGTGGAATCTCTGCTCCAATGGCTTCCTCTATGGCTGCAGCAGCCTGAGAAGCAGCTACATAAACGACAGTTGCATCAGGTTTTAACAGCTCTTGGGCCTGAAGCACAGTAAGACATTGGCATCTGCCGGACAACCTACATACTGATGGATGATCTTACTCACAGTGCGGACATTGGGTAGAACAGGTAGTCCAAGATGCTCGCCATCCTTAGCAGGAGTGACACCCCCGACGATCTTCGTCCCATACTCGAGAGACTGTCTAGCATCCTGGGTGGCCTTCAATTTGTCAGTCTATGTTAGACAGGAGATCGATGGATCAATCCACCTGCCGCCCGGTGAACCCCTGAAAAATGACTCGGGTATGTTGTCCGATCTTAAGATTGAAGACAGTATCAGAGTATGCAGAAATAGCACTTGTGGTAGAAAATGAGGCTGATGCACGTAAAGTATACAACTTGACAATGTAGCTCCTGCACTTGCGCATGGAGTGAGGGCTAGGGAGCCATTGTTTCCTGACCATCGCTCAGACAGTAAGCATATAAGAGTACTGAAAGAGCTGGCAAAGACATAGGAGACAGATCAGATAATATAGAGAGGTTATATCATGATAGACAGGCACAACAGGATAAGAAAGGAAGTCTGCCAAGTCATTCATATGACGACTCGGCTCTAGCCCTTTCCAACAGTCCAACATTCCAACATTAGCGTCCTTCCGTGAATACGAATCTCGGCTTCCCTATACCTGTGCCTGTCTCAGTACTCCGTTAGATAATTACGCATGGCTCACATGGCTATCATGGTGCGGAACGATGGCCTTCGAGGCGTGCGCTCCTCTCGCCAAAATCATAACCATCCCTTGGACATCAAAACCTTGCCGACGGCCTTCGCTATCGGCATCCGCTTGTTGCCGAACGATCGACAAGGGCTTCAACGGACAACACCTTACCGATGGTATTGATCATCAAATGATGCCATAAGCGACCTGGCATATGCACCAAGAGACGACTGAAAGCCGCGTGAGCGAAAAGCGCGACACAAAAGCGAAAGCGACCGAACGCTTCCAATCAACCCTATAAAGACAGCACTCCACCGCCCTCCTCCCCCAAACTCCCAAACAAATACCACTCGACCCCATCCAAAATGGTCACCCTAACCCAATCCCAAACCATCCCCATCAATCCCCCCTCCAGCACCCCCACCCTCTCCCTCGCCGAATTCTGGGAAGTAATGCACCTCAAATGCCGCAAACCCGAGCTCTTCGTCGCGCCCATCGCAAGCTCAACCGTCCTCGAAGAAACGCCCACATTTATGAAACGCCGCATTGTACTCAAAGACGGCATGGGTCCACCTGGCGGGAAAGCGGTGGAGGAGTTGCAGATAAGGGCGCCGTGGAAGGTACGTCCACACTACAATCCCATGCCCGGATTGGAGAGATGGAGGTAGTAAACAGCGATGCTGATACGTATGCGTAGGTGGATTTCTACAACGTAGACACAGGGGCCTTCATCAACAACACGATATCGCAAGGGAAAGATGAGAAGGATCTGTACTTGACATTCTATTTCGAATGGCTCTATCCGGATCTTAAGGAGGGGAGTAAAGAGGCGGAGGAGATGGGGGAGAAGTTGTGGGGGATGGCGAGGGAGACGGTGCAGCATACGATCGATATTGCGAGGGAGATGGCGCGGGAGGGGAAGTTGGGGAAGGGGATTGAGCATTGAGCAGGGGTGAAGAACGAGGAAGGGGGTTTGGGCGTGATGGCGGTAATGATCCACGATGGAGTTGTGGGTTACGTTCGCTTGTTGAGTAAATATAAAGGCTTACGCGAATCTCATTGATGTCACTCCGTGCTTTACGTCTGTGCCAGAACCAGGCATGTCTCCAATCTTACCATAATACACCTTCGAGTATGGCGCGGAACGTTGATGAATGCGATGGCACCGAAGCCAGAAACCAGAGTCCCCATGCATCGGAGTTTATGCCAATGATTCTCGTACAGTACAGCGCTCTGTCCCATATCTTTACGCAAACATGCATACACGCAGGCAGTGTCTCTTATTTTCCGAGCCTTCATCATCATACTAAAGCCTAAAAGTCCATCATATTCCCAGTTCTTGTGCTCAACCACTCGTTGCCCTCATGCGCCCCCCTCCCTCTTCGCATATTCATCCTCGATATTCTCCTCATACAACTTGTCCGCCGCCTTGCTAGCCTCTGATGCAGTTTGTGATCCACCAGCCTTTGCCTCTTCGGCGGCTGAGCCACCGCTCGATGTATTGGCATTGTCCATGGCAGAGGAGACCTGGTTGGTGGCAGACTCGGTATTGATGGATGTGTCGCTAGTGGATGGCTTGTCGCTGGTGAGAGATGGGAGGGAGGGCATTGTGAGTATGGTAGGGGGGATGTGATTGTTGGGGGTCGTACGTCCGATGGTAGTACGAGGACGTGTAAGCGCTGTTCATTTGTGGAGCTGAGGTGGGTTGAGGTTGGGGTAATGGGGCAATGCCAAGATATTCATGCAATCCCATGAGCCGGTAGGTAATGACAACACCCAGAAGCAGCTAGGCCTACAAGAGCTAGACGGTGATCATCTCAGCCTCAATACCTAAGGTAGGTAGAATACTATCCCATAAGCTGGTGAGAAGTCACACCCTCGGGAAGTAACCTTTTGAGGTTTAATTGCTGGGCAAACTAGCCTTCCCAGGTTTAAATGATGTGAGCGTTAAACCCCAAGGGGCTTAGCTTCCGAGGGTGTGACTTCTCACCAGCTTATGGGATACTAGGTACCTTACCTTACGGTCTCCAGCGAAATAGTTGTTAGCGTGACAGGGATTATTTGGGAGAGGGCACCGTAGTAAGTACGTAGGTAGGGAGTCATCCCGATTCCTATTGGCGCGGCTCCAGTGATGGCTTTATCCCTTCCTTTTTGGGCTATCTAGCGACGCAACATGCTCAGCGCCTCACACACCTCCAAATCACATTCACCCGGCCAGAAGGCTGCCAATGGAAGGACCCATCGACGGCACCACGGAGGCCCGTCCGTAAAACCCCCACGCTTACTCCGTACTACTACACCGTAGGCACCTCTCACAGTCCAAAGTTGCGATCATGGCCTTGAAACCTACCTCCGTACAGATGGTCTCTTTGCAAAACGGTGAGGGATTTGCCACGGACCGGTATCGAATCAAGTATCCGCAGCCTATCTACCTCATCTAAGGCGACAAAGCAAGCTATTGTCGGCGACGCCGTGTACGATAAAACGTTATCATGCATCGTTGTCACAGAGATATCAAATTCCTACTCATGGCCGACGTAAAGCTGGGCTTGGCGAACGAGAGTATCGAACCCCATTGGTCCAAAGAGAGGATCAAGCACGGCGGTTAGGCACGGGCTCTCCTTGGTCTTGCAACGGCTTTGCGATACCATTCGCGAGTCTCATGGCTTGGCATACGGAGAATCCGCGTCCTCGTCCTTTTTATTCCATATTGCGCAGCCCCAGGAGTCCGTATTCTCTCGGAAATGGTCGGTGGCGTGGCGTGGCAGCTCCTATTATCGGTACCAGAACCTGCCGCCTATTCTACAACACCTCGAGCAATGAGGGATCAGGGCGAGCCGATTCACCTACAGCATCCTCATGGCCGTGACTGTCCTGCATACCCATTTTCGAAGGTGGAACATCAATTCTCATGCATGCGCAACATCGGCTTCCGCCGAACGCTGTATGCAGCTAAGGCGTTGAAGATCCTCGACGCCGGGCACTGTACGCGACTAGGGTAACTATGACTATACGCAACCTTGGCTGGTAGTACCAGAGAGTCCTACAAAGAACTGTGGTGGTGGAAATGAAACGACCGTCAACATTTTGTTGACAGCGCATGTTGTATGACTACAGCTGGAGCACGAGAAGAAGACCGCACTTCTCGGCACAAGCAGTGGCATCCATTTACCTAATTATGGTGCACTGACAGTTGGTACTGAAGCCTTTTCACATTGGTGGCACGGCGTCCTCCGATGAGGTCGCACAGAGTGGCAACGATGCGTAAGCCCATCCTAAACCCGCATGGTCGTTAGCGTGGCTAAGAAAACTGATGGCTTACGTTTCAGGGCGTAAGCCCCGTTCCCTGGATGGGAAAAGATAACTAATAGCAGCATCCCACCTTTGACCGTCAGGTGGCGGCCTATACTGTAATTGGAGGAAGCCATGTTGGCGCACCGATAAGGCAGGTTCCGGCTGTGAAGCCCTCTCAGAGACTTGAAGAATATGCCAGTATGGGTATGCAACTATTTGGCAGCATACCGATTCGAACAACCAATGGCATGATAACATCATCCCTCAGGTGGCCACAGGTTGGTCACCTTGCGTCTGAATATAAATACCTTCCACGAGTGCCGTTGTTGGACATGATATTTTATTGATCTATACAGCGTCAATTGGAGCTATTGCGTAGAATAGTTCATCGCAGCTCTAGCCCATCACATCTTTGCCGACCTATCTTTGCCGACCAGACAACGAAGATGAATGCCCTGGGTCTCTGTTCTCAGTCTCTCAACGCAACCATCGGCAACACAAACATCACCTGGGCACAAGCAGTGTCGAATACGATCACTACTCTCGCCGCGACATCCTACCTTCGGCCAGATAGTGGTGGTGCACTCTTGCCGTGGGTATATACCATCGGCCTCATCATCCTCCACATTCCCGTGGTGTGCATTCGCGTTTCACGCTGGGAGGCCGTCCAGTACTGGTGTCTTGCCTCTACCCTCTTCACAGTCGTGATATACACGCAAGCATATATCTCGACGCAATTCGATGCAGGGAAGGTGCTTGTTTGGACGCCACTTGTTCTCGTCATCGACGCTGGGAGCATGTTGCAGGTGATCTTCCTCATCATCGAGGCCAAGAAGGAGGCTGCTGCGGATGACCCACAACTCAACAAAACCCCCTGGTACCGCAATCTGTCAAACTACACAGCCTTCGTGGCTGCTCTCCTATTCATTGCGGTCCTTGTCCTACAGCTGCTTGGACTTGTCAAAGCTGCTCAGGCTGTCGGCGCATCTTCAGATCCACCACTCGTAGCATGGTGCTCACCGCTCTTTCAGCCTCTGGGCAAAGCCGTAGTGGATGGGAGCTGCAATGTATATGAAATCAGTCAAAGTACGCGCAAAGGCCTTGGGTGTATCTTACTTCCTGGCCACTGGCAGCAGCAATGGCTAAAGGGCACGATCGCTGGCGTTGTCATCGAACTTTTCACGGAGTTGATCGATCTTCTTATATTGACCTTAGTGAACGGTAAAAGGAAAGTATTCCAGGAAGTCAAGATGAAGCGACCTTGGGCGACTATATTCTCGGGGCTTGTCGTCCTCATTGTTACCTTGATCTATGGCATCAACTACTCCCTAGACCTACCGCTGGGTATAACCTCGAGGGTGACAGTCCTGACAGATTTCCAAGGGCCGGCGTCATATATAGGAGAATTGACAAGTGCGGGATTGAGAGGCACTATCATTGGCTGGACGGATGGTGTCTTCGAAGGCTGGAAGTCCACATACTATGGGAGCTGGTCTGCTAAGTGATGGAAAGGCTTTGAGTTGAATGATGACACGGAAAGGAAAGCACTATGCATTTGTTTTGTTTACTGAGGTTGAAGCGCAGGTGTAGGATCACTCCGGAAGAAGATCTCGGGAAATGGGACGAAGCCATGGAGTACCATCGCAGTGTAGCTATACCATGTATTCTTGATGCGAGTAAATACGAATTGACATCGTGAAATCCCGTGTCCTGACAAAGCACTCGTTTCAGGGGTTTTGTGCTGAGGCCCCAATGGCAGGACCTGTTGACGGTTCTCTCGACTCCATCATGCATGCAAAGTGGGCGAGAGCGCCCGCCCCGGGGACACTCCTAAGCTGCGGTTGATGTTGTAAGGAGAGTTTGACCTGTGCATGCTTTGGCTACTTAGGAAGCACAGGTTTTTGGCCTGATACGTGCCAAGCCTGGGCTAGTTGAAGAATTACGGATTAGAACTATTCTAAGCCGCTTCGGGTTAACAGCACCTTGACTGCCAAGCATGCACGCGTGCTTCGGCAAACCTTCCTATATATCAGATACACCAATTGATCACGACCTTCCGAGGGTCGGTAACAAAAGTCGTTGCCGACTCTCTTGCCTAATTTCGGGAAAAAGTCGGCAACGACTTTTGTTACCGACCCTCGTTCCCACCTTCCCCTCGTTCCCTCGTTCCCTCGTTCACTCAAGGCCTTGATATGTTGATCAACAGATATGGGCGACGAATTCGGTGATGATGCCGACTTTACAGCCATTGCAGACGCTATCGATCGGGGTTCACACGAGACGGGACCAGCCACCTCCAACGCTGCAACCTCGAAGATCCAGCAACCGAAACCTCAGGCCTTGCCTAACCGAACGGCGCCTTCCTCGATCATTGTCTCGGCACGTCAGAAAGGCAACCCGTCCTTGAACTACATACGATCTCTCCCATGGGAATACGGTGACATTCCAGCCGACTACGTCCTCGGCCCCACTACTTGCGCTCTCTTCTTGAGTCTGAAATACCACCGTCTACATCCTGAATACGTATATTCTCGCATCCGCGCATTGGGTCATAAGTACAATCTGAGGATCTTGTTGACAATGGTCGATATTCAAAATCATGAAGAGTCCTTGAAGGAACTGAGCAAGACAAGCTTGATCAACAATCTGACCCTCATCCTGTGCTGGTCGGCACAAGAAGCAGGACGCTACCTCGAATTGTACAAATCATATGAGCATGCTTCGCCAACATCAATCCGGGCCCATCAGGCAACCTCTTTCAGCGAAAAGCTCGTGGAGGTTATTACGGTCCCTAGAAGCATCAACAAAACCGATGCATTGAGCCTTGTGTCCGCATTCGGAAGTGTGAGAGCTGCTGTGAATGCAAGACCTGAGGAGATTGGAGAGATTCCGGGCTGGGGCGAGAAAAAGGTGCAAAGATGGTGCGGAACCGTCAGGGAGAACTTCAGGGTTCGGAAGGCAGCCAAAAGGGGCATTGACTTGGCGCGAGAGGGGAGCTCCATAGGTCTACCAAGAGATGAGAGCACTTCAGGACTAACAAGAGAGGACAGCCTGTTTGAGGATGGAGAAGATGTTCTAGAGGAACCGCGCAACGGCGTCCCTGTCCCGGCGCTACTAAGCGGAGTAGCTTCCGAGCCTGCCAAAAATGCCAACAACAGTACACCTAATCGTATGGCGAAGAGGCCTGCCAGTGATTTGCCTCTTTGGGAGCCTGAAGAGGACGAAGAAGAAGCTTTGCTCTTAGCTGCCGCCGAAGAAGAGGATTTGAGAGCGAGCAAGGATAACGACCAAATGAGCTCCGAGCGCATAAAGTCATCGACGAGGTCTGAAGGACAGCTCAATGAGGGTATGGTAGCAGCTCTAGCAAAGCTGCGCAAACAGTGATTTTCCGTGGCTCTTCTATATCTCTAGCTACACGAAGTAGCCGTTTGTGGAGCATACTCACTACAGGGCGTATCCCTCATCGAGTGCATGGAACCAAGAGGAGATCGTGCTGCAAGGCCGAGCTACGTCGAGGCAATATGAGGAAGGTACATGCCCACAATTCTCACGTGTGCAAACTTATGGCGCGTGTACCTGACCTCCCCAGTACTTCAGGCAACGTGTAATCAGACAGCACAATTGTACGGCTGTTATGGCACGATTGCATCTGAATGATATCAACCACAAGGAAGCCTCGAATCAAGTCCTTTGTTGACTCCTGGGTGGGGTCACCAGGCAAAACATGCCTGACTAATACCTCTCCGATCATTGGTCAGTCCACATTTACCTGCATATTCAAAACAATCTAAGGTACACCACACTGAACGAAGTTTAGAACTCTGGGAAAACAATCCGATTAAATCGAGGATCAACTACAAAGGTTACAAGAAACCTCTCTAACGCATAGTTTTCATATATACATTGCTAAAGCTACCTATCTACCTCCGTTAAGAACCCTACTTTGTCGAAGTACAAGGCTCTTACTATGACGTCCGATGGTTCTCAGAACGGCCCCAGCGTTCCTACTAGCAGACATCTTTCGCCTGGAAGCCCGGAGAACGTAAGTGGGAAGACCTTAAGGCCTACGGACAGTATCAGCATGCGGAAAGTCACACGTAAGTTGCTACCAAGCCGTTGATGGTATAGGTAATCTATCTGCAACACTTTGCTAGCTCAACTCCCCACATCGTTCTTGCCCACTGATATCCCCGCCTAGAGACATCCTCGTCACTTTCAATCCAAACCATGGTTTCTGATAGCACGACAAAAGATGCTACTAAAGGCATGGATCTCGAGTCACAGAGCTCAATCCACAGACAATATGATACCCGTTTTGCTACTCCCTTAGATCCCATCAGCCGTCGAAAATCCACGTCATGGATAGCCAAGCTCCACCCATCTGCTCAGACCATAGAAGACGCCGTTATGGGGACCTCTGATGGCATGACCGTCCCTTTCGCTTTGACAGCGAGCTTAGCTGGTTTTGCGCCTAATGCCAGATACGTCATGCTTGCCGGCCTTGCAGAGTTGACCGCCGGTGCAATATCGATGGCACTAGGTGGTGCCTTGCAGGCGAGATGCGAAAGGTGAGTACACGTAAACATCGTATCACCTGCCATTTCAAGCCACTAATATTTAGCAGAGAAACATATACTTCAACCGCAAAAGCGACCGAAGCCACAATACGTGACACCAAAGCCTACATCCCCACCATCGTCGACGACATCTTCTCGCCATGGAACTTCAGCCCCGAAACCCTCGCGCACATCTCCTGCGACCTGTCCACCACCCCCATCGAAGCCCAAACAAAATTCATCGTCCGCTTCCACCACGAACTCTCCGTCCCCGACAACTCCCGCGTCCTCAAGTCCTCCGCCACGCTCGGGAGCTCCTACTTCATGGCCGGCTTCCTCGGTCTGCTACCCTACATGATCGTCGAGCGGACCCAGATCCGGCCGGCCTTGTATGCGTCGATAGCGGTGGAGGCCGTCGCGTTGTACGTTTTCGGATATGCGAAGACTGGTGTGAGCGTTGGGTGGACTGGGAGGGATAATTTGCGGAAAGCGTTCGTGGGCGCGGTGATGATGGTTCTGGTGGGGGCGGTGGCGAGCGGGATCGCTGTGGGATTGATCACGGGTGTGAATAGGAGCGAGCATGTTGCTGGGTAAGAGGGTGTGGCTAATATGCTGTACTGAATAAGTATTATTCAAGGTAAAACGCTTCCTTGAATGGTAACAGATTTTGGATGGGGTTAACACATCTATAAATACCCTCCTACCTTCCTCAATTCCATATCTATCCTTCCTCATCCCATCATTCAAATCCATACCACCCATCCCCCCGATAGAACTCCTCAGGCTTAAGAAAAACAAGCTAACAACAAAATATCCAATGAAGAGCAACCAATCAACTTAAACTCCTCACCCACCTTATATAGAGCCTTATGATTCCCACATCCCTTTAGACTATACCCAAGTCCACCAAATCTAAAACCATCATACCATAGCTATGCATCAGCCTCCACCACCTATCACCCTCTTTCGCCTCGAACACCCAACGCACCATATCCATATCCCAGCACTAAATCCAAACACCAACATATAACCCCAAAACCCTCTCAACGCTCATGTGCACTATGCTGTATGCATACCTTAGAACTTAATCAGGTGCTGTTATTTCAGCATGGAGCTGTCGCTGGAGGTCTTAAGGTTGGTATGGATGGTGGAATGAGATGGAGGAAAGGTAGGTAGGGTATGATGGGATGAGATGGAATGGAATGGGATGGATGGAGATTTAAGATAGAGATGAGATGGAGAGGAAATGAAATGAGATAGAGATATGAAAGGTAAAGGTAAAAGTAAAAGCATACGTAGATATAAAAATAAAAATAAGATGGAGGTAAAGCGAAGGTAATAGTAGATATACCTGTAAAGCCAAAGCCAACCCCAAACCCAAACCCAAACGAAATCTCTAAACAACAGCCCCTAAAACCTCAATATGAGATCGAAATAAAACTAGAATTACAAGTGAAATTATATAGATAGTTTTATTATCGTACTCTCACAGAAGCTTTTCGATGTAGGCTTAGAGCCTATCTCTCTATTTACCCTATTTATTGCCTTCTTGATCTACCAAGCTTTCTAGAACGATGGTATTGGAATAGAGAATTTAGTAGCCTACCTGATGTATCTGATAGTCAGGGGTGAAGTTTTGGTTTCGGTGGGTTGTGAGAGGATGTGGAGATGGTTGGAGTTGGAAGGGTTGGGGATCGGACTGAGGGTTCGAATAGTACTCACGTAGGTAGGGTAGGAGGATAATGGGGGAAAGTGCATTTCTATTTAGGTACCTAGGGTTAAAGGGGTTCGAGAGTAAAATCACCACGCCATACAATCAGTCCCACATTCCTCTTTATACAAAGATGGAAGTTTCGTTGGCGGTTTGGGATCCTTGAGAGCTCTTTATGCGAGGGGATGTAGGGGGTGGAGAGGGTTGGGAGGTTGGGTGGTTGGGTGGTTGTTGGTGGTGGTGGTTTTGTGGTGGGAGTAGTTTGGTATTTAGGGTGGTGGGTAGGATTAGTGGGTTTCTTGGTGAGGAGAGAGGAGAGGGGAGGGAGGACGTGGGTGGATGGGTGAGGATGGGTGAGGGTGAGGGTGAGGGTTGATTTCCCAGTTCCGCAAGTCCTTCTGTGTATGTTGTATATCAGTAAGTTCCACTCTTTCTATATTTTCGGAATCAAAATCAGAGAGTACGATCGAGGATTTGTGATGGTGGAGCTGTACGGGGAGTCTTGCAGTGCGCGATGTGTGGTCGTATTGAAGGGGGGATGTCGATGGAAACTTAGAGAACAGGCGGGACACACGCTTCCTGGCACTGCAGCGTCAGGGCACTCTTTTATGTTTTCATTTTGTAATATTGTGAAGATTCAGGTGCTTGTGGCTGCTTGTGGCTTTGTTGCTGCTTTGTGGAGTGTTAGTAACGATGTGTCGTGGTGGTCAACAGTGGCCTCATCATGTATAACAGGAAGGTGCGATCGCGATGGCTGCGATGTCAAGCATGAACCTCTACCCTGCTTACGGCGTAGAATTATTTACGCCAGTATCGTCTATGTTTTAGCAGTATACTTATATTCGATACTCAACCTACGCAAGCGAATCATATCACGTGCAGCAAAAAGCCAAACCATCCTCCACCAACATGGCCACCCCATCCCCACCGCCCGAAAGACAATCCGGACCAGTCCGCGTCCTCCGCATCCCAGCCGGCGACGAGCGACCACACCTCATCAACCTCGAATTGATCCCCAACATCAGTCACGGCTGGGACACCCCCGTCCCCAACGTCCTCGTCTTCTGGAGCAAGGAGGGCTGGCGGCATCGAAGACTCATCATGTTTCCGTCGCCCGATCACTTGGTTTCGAAATTCGGTCTGTATCAGACAATGTGGCGAGGTGATGGCTGTACGTTGCCGCTGAATAAGTACTATTCCGATGCCAAGAGGAAGATATATGGGGATGCGTTTTTTGTGGCTATGAAGACGGATCGGAATGTGGTGCCGGTTTTTGTGGAGTATCGGAATCTTCTGGATTCTTTTATGGGGACTGGTTTTGTGAGGAGCTTAATTAAGCAGCATGATGCTTATGATGCTAGATGTGGTGTTGGGACTTGAGATTTGAGGGATTGCTGTTGGGGTCTTGATTGGTGATAAGGACGCATTCTGTTCAGTGTAAGTCTAGAATCGACGATCCCCGATCATTGTTAATTTGCCAGAGGCGTGATCGAATTTGAATATGTCATCGAGGAGAAATTCATGGGAGATGTGGGATTGGTGCAATGGTGATGGATATCGTAGTGGATCATCCAGGGATCTCGAAAACCTTCAACGCCGAGACTGCATACTGGCCCAGTCACATTAGCGGAAATCATTGTGTGGCTCGATCCATGTACCGAAGCTCATGCTTGACTACGGTCTGTGAGCTAGTAGCGTTTGGAGCATATACAATGGGCTCCCATGTTGTGCCATTGCTATAGCTTGATCGGCCCTGTACCCCAAGCCTGCCATTTCTTGTGCTCAAATTGAAGTAAGTTTAGGCTTCCTTGAAGGAATCGATGCAGAGGAAAAAGCTCCTGCAGGGGTGCTAGTGGAAAACGAGAAGAGTTTATATCAACCTTCGAGATTGAATTACTTCAACATGCCATTCATGTGAGTTGCCCATGTGACTCAGGTTGAGTTCTGGCCCCAAGGTTCGCCGATCGTCGTCTCTTTTCAAACAGTGAACTCCGAAAAACACTCTGCGAGCTCTGCAAACAGACAATTTATCGAATCCAAGCGGACGGTAGCAGTTTTGGAATTTTCAGGAAATAGGAACAGATACTAATACTCCAGAATGGTGATTTTAGATGTGACTCAAGCGCAGATACAAGCGCAATGCCTTTGATGCATACAATACTATGAAATGGTACCTGGGGTTTGGAGAGATTTGGGAGATTGTGATATAATACTATGACGTGATACGAATCCATGCTGTTCCTCTATCAGATGCCACCCAACTTCCAGAAGATAGTGCCGTCTCTACCCATGATGCAATACAAATCTGTCAAGTTCACCGAGTCGCGAGACTAGCTTGACATCTCTTACGCGCGCTTTTAGTATGCTTTCATAATCGCGAATTCTTTTGCAAGAGGCTATTCGAATACGTATGCGGGAAGGTTTTACTGTTTCCAAAACGGACTTTGAGCCTCTTTCGAGCTACCTATCGAGTGACAATCGTAGAGAAAGTAGAGGCATGATAACACATAATCACGCTGTCACTGGAGCTGGCGTCACTACCCTACCTCTACCAGGCCGTGACTGTGGCTGTGGCTCCGGACCAGGCATAATGACGGCCAAATAATACCACACTACAGTGCTTGCGATCATAGCGGGATACATCCCGGAGACTAAACCTCCCAGTCCGGCCGCCGTCATCAGGAGAAGCGTGTATGACACCTCCTCCACTAAAGTCCAAGGTACTGTTCTATCTGCTGGTGGCAAGATTATGACGATGAGTTGTCCGCAGGTGATGCGTACATAGCTCTGTTCAGGAAGCTTCGCCCATTCGTTGATTGCTGCACGGCGGATCTCGGAATATGTCTTCTTGAGGGACAGAATGATTTCGTTTTGGGAGCCTGGGATTGTATTGAAGTGGGTGGCCAATCGATAACCGCTCCATAGTAGAAACATGGTGGCGGCACGGAAGCGCCCGATGGTCAGGCGTTGTCGCTTTGCAAGCGGGGATTTCGTTGACTGGTCGAGGTCGAAGGGGTGGTATGGTGATATTTCGGTAGTCACCGGTTTAATCTGGTTGCGATGTTCAAGCTGATGCGACGGCAGCTGTTGTGAGGGACCTTGATCGAGGCTGTCAAATGCTAGAGGTTTGGTCCCCGAGTGGCTGGGTATTGCGTTCGATGTTACGATGAGAGGAAAGACAAATGTACACAAAATCGCCAAGCGTCGTATAGAGAGGTAGCACATACTGATATCGAGGTCCAATAGAGAAGTCCGCTTCAGGGAAGGATTGCATATGCTTGACTTTTATTTATTCGAGAGGTGTGCTCAGCCACGCGAACATGGCGACCTCATATTCGGAGCAATAACGATGAGCATTGGCGCGTCGCGTGGCGCCAATGCCTGATAAAATGAATCACTCGGACGGCTGACACATGTAACTTGATAACTTGCGCATAGAGGCCGAGAACGGGTAGAGCACCGCATGGAGCGGCGATCCATTGGGAAGGACTCGATTAGCAAGCTGGGTGTAGGGGAGCATCGCACTGAGACTAACACAAACAGACGACGCGCGTCACTCGATATTGTAAACATCCTTCGGTTCTTCAGGAGAAAGTCTCCCCGCAAGCGAGCCGTCCGCTTCGGAGTGTATTACTATTATGCGCCGTTGACTCGAGGTAAGAGTAATAACAACGACGTCGATGCTCAGATTAGTTCGAACGCACAAGATGAGCCCGCACGCTTGGGAGCAGCGGGAGCCACGACATTCAAACCTTAGCCCCAGAAGCTATACCCGCGTATATTCGTCAAGCAATACTGACACGGGGTGAAAGATGTTAGCTATCTATGGTGCTATGGAGCACGTTTAAGGATCTACTGGCCAAGACATCTGATAAGGAGATAAGATAAGGATTATGGAATTGACCGCCACCCAAATCCACCACTCCCATCTTACGAACCTATACGAGTGCGCATCTTCCCCTTCACAGTCCTCGATATGGTACACCTAACAGCTAGAATCGTTATCACACAAGGCCACCATGAGCGCTCCAAAGTCTCCCATGTCTCAACATCACGAGATAAGACAGAACAGCAACCATGCCCAAGCTACCTCCGCCGACAAAGACTCGATCAAGACTACAGAGGTCGGATATGGATAGCTCGGCATTAGTAGTTCGCGTCTCCACGTCTTTGTCCCAGCTTTAGGTGCCATGTCTTCTGGTGATCGGAATTGGGTCGTTGGCGAAGAGGAAGCCGTATTCTACCCATCACTAAGGCAGCTTATAACATGAGCATCAACACCTTGTCTAGGATACCGCGAATGGATATTCGAATGGCACCTCTGAAGCATTCATCGGAAATGCCATGAATCAAAAAGTTATGACTCTGGCGGAATCCTTCGCCGTATGGGAGAGCAGAAGTACATACGAAGCACGATTTCATTCCCGCCGCGAATTAAGGCATATAGTACATCCAAAAAGCGGGTACGTACATCCTCCACCCCATCCCTTCGCTTCACCAAACTCCACCTACTGACGCCCACAGGTCTCCAGAGCCAAGCAATCCTCACAGCTGTCGACGCATCGGTCGCGCGCCTCCAAGCTACATACATTATCCTCCTCCAAATCTACCACTACTACTCTCCGTCCCCAGCAAAGGAAACAATATCCATCGTTACCCGCTCATCCTATCGGGGAAGAAGACACTACATCAACAGCTCCAACATATAGGCTCGTCCCTTCCTGTGGCGAACATAGTCGGCAGATTTTCTACACCTCCGGACAAAATCATGCTACATCTTCGCAAGCCTTTTTGCATAAATATGTGACAAGTCAATTTTAAGAGAAGGTCCTGCAACCGCGAGTATCCTTGGCCTCTTTGCTATTCATTGACAGATCCTCATAAGACAGGAAGCCTGCCTACGAGACATCACTGGAAAGTGACGCGTCAATTCAAGAAAAGGTCACGCTCTCACTACATGTAGCCACCAGGAACGGGTTGAGGACCGACGGGCTCAAACTTATACAAAAATCCAATGCATTAAGCCATCAGGAAAGGGACAAGCAACATCGGGCATGAACGAATGGTATGAATGAGTCCAGATATCACCATCTATCGAAAAAATTCGACGGGAGCGGAGAGGTCATTCCAGGATTCGTACAAGCTCTGGGCGATGATCTAAGTGGCACCGGCCTAGGGAGGAGATGCTCGAGCAGGAGAGGGAGATACTATTGAAGGCCTTCAAAGAAGCCGGGGAAGAGTGGATAACAACGTTCTCCACTACTACGTATGCCCGGGTGTTTCACAGCTCCGACATATGCACTGATTTGCAATTGGTGCATTGCGACCTGAGACATACCAAGAGCGCCGACTGAGGCTACAGCCCATGATGGAGTCTTCTAAGCTGCTTGTCTGCTTACATGGCAGGCTGGCATCCTGTATCCATAGGGAGAGGCTTCGGTTTTCGTAACGGCTTCGCCTTGCTTATCATGCCACGTTTCGATTGGCCGTTTTCGAGGCGGGCCCGAGACAGGCGCCGAAAGGGGTGCTCTCCACCTCCTAGGCATGAAATTGCAAGACCCTGGGGGTTTCAACGGCAGCTTCCTGAGTGTGCAAAGCTTAATGTTCCCATTGAAATTGGCAGGGCGTCAGCATCACCACCGAATTGCCTCCATTTCACTCGCCGAAAGGAACGAACATTATCACCTGGAGTGGCCCAATATTGAGAATCATTGGAGATCAACTCTAGGGATGTGCCCAATGAATATCCCCTTACTCCTTACGCTGTCGGCGCAGCTGTTTCGGGAAAGGTAAGGTGTGCGATGAAGGAATCCTTTGCAGGAAACACGCGTATTAGGGGGCCCAAAATAGCAGCCACCTCGGACGCCGGTTGGCGCTAAGGCGGGGGCTTAGTACCTTAGCGTGTGCAGGAGCCTCGTAATTTCCCCATGGAAACACTAGCGCCGTCTATCATCATCCAAACTTTCACGGGGCTCCAAAACCTCCTGATTTCATAACATCCACTGCAAACCCACCCTCGTTCACCGACATCAAACCTTTACACTCGTTCAAAGTACTTTCTTCATCCCAGAGCTACGTCTACACATCATCCAGCTCTCAATCCATTGCATCTGTACAGCCTTCGATACGTGTAACGTACATTCTACCACGAAATGCGTACCTCCATCATCCTCGCTCCTGCGTCCTTTGCAGTCGCTGCGTTCGCGCAAAGTGGAAATGTATGTCTCCATCTACATCGAAGGGCCTGCACAATGATTGCATTCTTTGTCGAGCCCTATTCTGCACGCCCGGCTCCGATGTTCGAGCTTCCAACTCACTGTCTTCGTCTACATTGCCAGCCAGTCCTTTTCTGCAAAGGCTTCGACTGACTTGGATCCTCACAGGTTCCCTCAAATACTTTCGTGGCCCTTACAAACTCGCTCGGCGTGCCCACAGGCCAGCCATTGCCTATAACCACCCAGCCTGCCCCGGCGACTAATCAGCCATTGCCCATCACCACTCAGCCAACGGTCATCACCACGCAACCCCTCCCCGCCACCGTCCCGGCTGGCACACCTTCGGCCGGTCCGTCGACCCTCGCGACCATGCCTATGCCTATGCCTATGCCCATGCCATCCGGTGGCTCGGCTGTCGGGACTGGCGCAGGCTCCTCCAACACCAACGGCACTGTTTCTACGGCCACCCTCTCAGCTACCAGCACCAGCGACTCGTCTTCAATGAGCTCCAGCGGCGCCAGTGCCAGCTCTGGCTCCAGCACCGGCTCTTCCACCGGTTCCTCCTCCAGCCCCAAGAGCTCATCGGGCGCCGATATGCTCGAGCCTTTCCTCGGTGCCGGTCTAGCTGCTGCTTTCCTTGCTGCTTTCTTGTAAGCGGTCTTCATAAGTACAGGCTGTTTTCGCGGCATCTATACCAGGGTCTTTTCGGCAACACATTGACGGGCGTTTTGCTTGATACCTATCATAGTCGTTCTGAGGGAATTGGAACAAAAAGTCTGATCATCATTTTGAAGACTTGGGATAATTGAGTCGAGCGATGCGGCCATTGAATAGGGTGTATCTTGTCACTATGGTGGTCTGGTATTATAGCGTGTGATCTGTCACTTACCACTTTGTAATATGTGACTTTAGTTTGGATTAGATAGACATATCAAGCATAGGTTGTTCGGTGGTGGCTTGTTCATTTCCAAACTGATATGCTTTCTATCGTATGCCCAGTGCCTTGGACCAGCCATTCATCAACAGTCCCAAGGGTACTGCTGCATCTGGGAAATCACCCCCAATTATTCATGCAATGTCGGTCTATTGGCACAAAGTATGTCAAGCCATCTTGGCGATGATCATCACTTGAGGCGCATATGAAGCCAAGCAATGCATGTTTCAGATCTCATCCACGTTTCGCCTGTAAAGTCAAACATCACTCACTCAAAAAACCTTCGACTTGGCGCATACCTTTCTCACTTCGAAGTGCAATATACGATCGATAGCAGGGTGTATTGCATTAATGAAATCCTAGAACAAGGTCCATGCAGCGGGCCCTACAGCGCATCTCATCGTCATTGCATGCATAAACCCCCACCCCAATCACTAGGATAAGCCGCTTTCAGACTCAGATCGTCAGACCTCTTCCTCACTACGACAACCACCAGCAAGACGCTCCGAGAGTTCACTCTGCGTGTGCAAGCACCTTTCGGAACTGCTCCGCCAACTTGCGTCGATTGACCTCATTTCCACGACGCATTGTTCAGGAGAGAACTGCAACGCCTCCGAAGTCAATTGGATCTCTGAGCTACACCGTATGCCTCGACGACGGATACAGCTATCGTGTCCTCAAAACCGCTGTGATCAATAGGGTCCTACAATGGCGCTCCCGTGACGCTGGCCGCTCGGTCGGCTTGATTGAGAGCGGTATGGTAGGAACCCTCTACGCTACCCCATATTCCAAGAATAGGATATCTAGATATCCTCTTCCTTGGGTCGTCCCTAGATTGGACGTGCATCGAAGACAGCTATCTCAAGCCACTTGGACGAAGATCGCTCTCCCTCGTTGCCAACCAATCTTAGCCTTGCTACAATTCCCCGATGTTTCTCACCGAATCCTGGTTCTGGCGGGGCTTCCAATCGGCAATCTTCTATTACGTTTCCTGTGCGCCCCTCTCGAAATTCTCCTACCGCCGGAAAAAGCGAAAAGAATACAAGCGGGCTAAAGCTGAGAATGCAATCAATGAGGCAGAAGGCGGCGTCCACAAGCCCTTGGCACCTTTCAGCACTAATCCTCATTGGGAGGAAGAGATAGCTATCGGGCCTGGTCCACCCGTAAGAAAGGCGCAAAGAGATGGGAGGGGGCTACCAGAGAAGGGGAAACAGAAGAAAGATAGGCAGCTGCCAACGGGGAACAGTACAGAAACTGGGACAAGTAGTGCAGATACTGTGGTGGGTGCAGATACCGGAGAACGCGTGCGAAACAGTAGTGAGGGCTGGAACAAGAGGAGGTATCAGCGCGAGGATGAGATACTGTGGGGCTTCGAGAAGCAAGACACAGAATTGACCGGCATACCACCAATGTCGAGTTCGGCAGGCCATCCTACATACCAATACTACGCCAGGAACCCAGCGATCAACGATCTATCGCCACCAATCGTGAGCACGCACCCAACCAACAGGATCGAAACGCGCTGGATGCTGCAGCCCCCACCAAAGGCGAAAGTCATGGACGGGAAAGAGAGGCAGGTTCCGGCAATCACGCCGAAGCGGAGCCGGAGCACAAGCGGTGGGAGTCATGACATCAAGGGCACCTTGAAGAAGGCCCCAGACGTAAATCTGAGCCGCCAGGTCGGAGAACGACTTATGGAATCGAAGCTCAAAAAGGGCATGTCGGCGCAGTCATCTGTCACAATGAGCAGGGGCCGCTCCGCTCGTAGCCAGAAATCAGCAACATCCGCAGAAGCAGCACCTCACGACGGAGAGCTGGATACATCGACCCGGACGCGCTCCATCTCCGCAAATCGTGAAAACCAACCCCCACCCATCTTCATCAACTCCATAACCCCACATCCCTCCCCCTCACCACCTCATCCACCCATATCAACTATACCCTCCGAAACCGTCCCCCAACGACGAAAAGAAAGACCCCCACATCTTCGCCCACTCCCCGTCACCACAAACAGCGCCTCATCGCTAGAAATACTACAAGAGCTCATCGCGCCCTCTTCACAACTCAACACCATCAACACGGTCCCAACGCCATTATCAAAAGAAAATAAAGACGTAAATCTGCCGCCTATGAGCCAGCAGAAAGACATCGAACTCAAGCTTTCGGAGCCGGAGACTTTATTCCCGGAACGTGGATGGAATTTTCCCCCCAAGACGGGCGGCGTGAAGGAGAATGGAACCGCGCCATTGGGGCCGAGGTGGAGTATGAGCATATGATGGCTGCTACGTCGACAATGACGAAGGTGAAGAGGCGGGTTTGAATATCGTTTTTTGGTGCGATTAGCGAAGGTGTTGCGGAGAATGACTGGGTTTTCTCTTGGTGGGTTCGCATTTTGTGCGTGGTGTATGAGCTGAGGAGTTTTCTTGTGTCTAATTATATATAAAGATGAGTTCAGTTTTCCTATCTGTATAGTTTTATATTCATCGCTACAAATATCCAAGACCGAAAACCCATACCTATCACGCCCTATACGCCTTCTACTTTCAACGGTTTGCTGAAAGCACCAACATAAATCCGCTAATTTCGGCCGGGGGCGTGATTTTCCATGTCTTTTCGTTCATCCGTTTACTTATTTATTTATTTGTTTAGTTATCTAGTCGTTTGTTGTTTGGTGATTTATATTCATCTACTATCCAACTCCACTATCCAACTCCACTATCCAACTTTACAAAGCTAACAGGGGCGTCTCTATTCTATTCTATTCTATTCTATCACGAACTACGAGTATGAAATACGAAATATTATAAGGAATTCGTGTCCTAGGGAGTGAAGATAAACCTTACTCCCTTCCCCCTTTCCCCCTTACCTATCTACCATCCACTACCATCCCTCTCAATCCCTCCCCAGCCACCACCTGCAATACCACCTTTCGTTCCCATACCCATACCCTTTCCCTTCCCCTCCACATCCCTCAACCCCCTTCTTCGTCCCCTCTCAATTACCATCGTTTATTAAATATAGAACTAGAGGGATAACGCAACACTTTATATACTGCGATACTGCCGTCGGTACCTCGATAGAGACTTCATCTCATGTTGTGTAATTTTGAGATGGGGGATGGGGATGGGAGATATGTCGTATGCGTAGGATACTGGAAAAATAGGAACCACAATAGATAGGGATTGAATATGCGACGGCCTGGCACTATTCTACAGTGGAGCGTATAAAAGAGGTGTTGTTGCAGGAGGATAGGTGTGCGCGAGTATCATCATCATCATCATCATCATTATCGACACACCACCCTTTCCATCACCCCATCCCCCATCACCCCCAGACCATCTCATCCCTCACCCCTCTCTCCCACACCCACAACAAATAAGTTAGTAAGAAATCCAACCCCTATCAACATCCAGAAAAACCAAGAGAAATACCACAAGTCAAACATCCGTCACACATCTTAGATCATGGTATCATCCTTGGATGGGTATCTTCAGAAGTAAGCCGTGGTTCCATAATGGTTGATGATAAGGAAGGGTGGTTCTAGAAGGTTGTTTGTTGGTTGTATCTTTAGGGCATTGTTGTGCGTAGAAGTACATGTTTCGTACCTATATATATTCCAAGTTATAAGCTTATATGCGGTTTTTTCTTCTTCTTCTTCTTCTTCTCAAAGGTAAGTAGTTATCCGATATTGTTTTCACAATGGTGATGTCGTTTGCATTTTTCTCCCTGGGGCGAGTGTTCTACAAAGGGACGATACATGGATGATTACTGGGTCGGTGGCTGATTGCATTGTAGTGGCAATGGTATCCGATGAGAGCATAGTGACGGCCGTACCCGTGTACAAAGGTCAGAACTGCTTTGATCTCCGTTCTTCCGTACCATTGGATTATGTTGCATTGGAAAATCATCTTCATTCTATCATCTTCTTGCTCCTCCAAAAGCCAATATCTATCCTTTTGCCGATCAGCTGCCTACCTAACTTTCCCAGTGGTCGTCACGCTTGTCATCGTGCTGAGGGCGACTGATTCCCATACCCACCACCCAGGCCTACACATCTACCTCGCCATGCCCATCCCCACCCCCTCCCGGTCCTTGTTGTCCATTCCCAGCCACCGCCCCACCCCTACCCCCTCGCCCTCCAGCTCTCCCCGCCCTCCTTCTCGCAGCCGCCATCTCTCTCACTTCGCGATTTGGATGTCCCGATCCATCTGGTGTATGTGCTCTAAGGCATAGTAGTATGAGAACGATGACAACGGCAAAGGTTACACCGATGACTATGCCGATCGTGCCGCTAGTTTGCATTGGTGTGGTGTCTGGCGTGCTGATGGTGAGGGATTTTGAGTCAACGTCAAATATGTTCCTGTCTGGGAACAGCGAGAGTAAGGTTGCTGAGGAGCTGAAGAGCACCTATTGCGTTGCAGTAGTGAGTGGTCGAGTCTGTCAGGATGGTTGTAAGGCTGCGCGAATGATGACTTTTTGGTGGAGAGTATTTGCTTACGCTTTGATCGGAAAACGTATGACTGTGGTCGTTCAGTGAAGAGTCAAACATAAGTTGGTCTCTTGTACGGGCTGTCTGCGCAACATTCACCGGTTTGGAGACCTATGAGCAGTATAGATTCCACATACCAGGTCGATAAGTCGGAAGATTGTAAGTGCTGGGTATTATGCAAAGCTGCATGAAACGAATATCTGTGGTACCGTCAAGCACGTTTGGGAGTAACGCGTGCGACTATTGTGGGTTGGAAATGTTATGAAGCTGCGTGGGCTTTAGTCCAGGCTGACATATGATATGGTTCTTGGTTTCTGCGTTGACTGTAGTTCTGGGAAGTATAATGTTTGGCGATGATGCAAGCTACGTGCTCAGCATTTCATATTGTGCCGATATCGTCCGGCCGTATACTATGGGTTGTGTGCCGGAGAGATCGCTATTCGATGCCCTGAAAGGCTTTGCGTTGCCTTAAGTTTCTATATTGCGGTATCGGCGGTAGGCTACTTCGTACATAATTGCAGCATCTTTTTCTTGACAGTCATCGGTCTGGCTACCAGCTTTCATCAAAACTTTTATCGACCGCGCACACATCGCCTCTTAGAGCCACGGCGAACAAAGGTCGCCAAGATGCCTGCCTGTAACGGACAATGTTACAACAAGTACTGCATCTCTGATCTGGAGGCCCACAACGCTATGGCGAAGCATCCCGGACTAATAGAGCAGTATGAAAGCAAAAGCCAGCTCATCCGAGAGGCAATCAAGACATTAGTGCACGCCGACGCAGGCCTTACTCAACTCCACTGGGTCGAAATACTCTCCTTGATGAAAAAGTTCTGCGAAGATGTCGCTATATTGCAGCATACAAGCTTCCGTAATGTCGCCGCTCCTGCTGAGATGGTGGAAGATATGTTGCTGAACTTCGATCGAGGTATTTGGTGTTTGAAACAGCTCATGTGGATACAAGATACTCCTCCGGTTCAAGATTTCAGGGAGTTGATGGCACAAATGCCTCCTGACTTTGCGCACTCCATCGGCTCTCAGCACCGCACTTCGCATTTTCCCGTGCATTTTCAGAACCTCCAGCCACAGATTACGGCTACTCAAGCGTCGATGCCAGCTCCGCGGCTGAACATCGCTTTTCCTGGAAGAGTACTGCCTCCACGACGGAGAAAACCGTCATCCTCACAGACCGAATGCGTGCCACACGTGAGTCCGCAGATAGCTGTTGGTGAACCGCCTGTTGGGAGCCAGCATGACTTTGGGATTGAGCCGGCTTCGAGCCAGTCTTCCACCATACCGTGTGGTGATGCTGAAGGAATGGCTGCGCACCCATCCACAAGTGAGTCTATAGGCATCTCGAGCTCGAGAAGAAGGCGCGAACCAGATGCCTGCTCTATGTGCAAGCTCAAGAAGACCGGTTGTGGTGGAAGATTCAAGCATTGTCTCAAGAACCCGGCCAACGTCAAATCTCCTACCGCAACACCAATCAGGGAAACGCCTCAACATGAGAAGCTCAAGGGTAGGTCTGCCATCTTCCCGGCAATAACGATGCAAGAGCCAGCCTCCAACGGAGAACTGAGTCAACAACTGTTGCCATCAGACCGATTACTCCCAACTGCCAAGTTTTCTATCACGACAAATTTCGAAAGGAACATTTCTGCAGACGGAAGAACTAGCCTAGCCATTGGAGCTGAATTCGGATTGCAGCATGCTCATAACTACCCAGACGCTATCACAGCCGATGCGCAAGAGAGCACGAATATGTTCGCCACTCCTAACCCATGGGGAGAGTGGTTTGATGAGATCGGAAATCGTACCGACTACGCGCTTGATCGAGGATATCAAAATGAAATGTCTGGCTACTAGTTATACGAGAGCGAGGATTTCCACAGGCTGTTGGTATTCTGTAAAGGGTCCAGGCGAAGGTAAAGGAGTTAGGAGCTGGTGGATATGCTGATTTGATAAGGGCTGCTCTCTGTTGAAGGTTTGTTGAAAATGGGATGGTTCGTCGACGGTCGACTCAGTAGCCACAACCGAAGCAAAAATAGACTATTGCTTTGTACTTGGTTGTGCTTATCAAGTGGTCGTGCAGAAATCTTATTATCAGGCGAGCATCTCGAAGTTGTCGAACCTAGCACTTATCTTTCCTCCATATTCATTATTGCCTACCCCATCATGCAATACTATCCTCATACTAAGCGTTCCATGTGATGAGATGTTTGAGGCATAGGCCAAGATACTGCCATTATCTACTCACGGCCATCCAGGCTGCGAGTCCGCAGGTCATGCGTAGTCGACATGGCGTTGATGATCTTTCCTGCCACACTTCTTCTTTACTTGACATAATAGGACCCTCGGAGCTCGGGGAGCCCATGGTACGCTCACTAACGGAGATTTGAGATATCTTCGTCATCTAATTCGGAATGGAATCGGTCGAGTCATTAACAAGAATTGAGCTAAGCGCGCGTGTAAGCATGGCGGGCACTAGATAAAGTAAGTCAGTAAACGAAGATGCCATCGCTCTACTCTATCTCAACTTTCAGCCTCTCCTATTCTCTGTAGGGCCAGGACATGGAGACACTTGCTTCTGAAGGAACCTTCATGAATGGGCAGGTAGCCATCTCATTTCAGGGCACTCTTCCTGAAATACGTCCTCAGAGAGAAAATGAGGAACGTGATACGCTGTCTCGTAGCTGATAGCGGGGACGCTGTCTTTAGCATATATGGGAGATGTCAGATAGGGGCTGGCCTCAAATTGCAGGGAAGGATCGTAATGGAACCGCAAGGAAAGACGATTGAGGAGCAGAAAAAGCGTTTGGCGATCAAAAGATGTGTCGTGATGACAGGCGCTTCTTAGGGTATCGATTTCTACTAAAAAATTACGACTTTGGCACAGTGTCAACGAACATACCTTGTATCTCCATTTCTAAGTGGTATAAAAGGCCACTGAGCTAAAGCTTGACACTTTTGACCAAGCCCTTTTTGATACCTGTCTTTTCGCCTTGGTATCCACCTCTACCTTCCCCGCCTTTATACAATTGCCTAGTACTTCCTAATTTCTTGAGTTTGCTTTCATATTTGTTCCTCTTCTTCACTCTAGGGTTCCGCACTTCCTTCTTACGCTTGGGAGTGATCCCCTGAGAAGGTTGTGGTTGTCAGCTATCGGTCTGAAAATTAAAGGGAAAAGGTCTTGAAGGGTACTCGCCTTGTTCTTCTCAATCATCCATGAGATAGCCCGCTTCCCATCCTCCCCTATGTTATTATCGTCAACAACACGTCCCATACCACCTTCGTTTCTCTCCTGAGCATAAGCAGCAGTCAGAGCCGCCTTGGCAGCTTTCTTATCAGCAGCTTTCGAGGCAATGAGGTCGTAATAGTCTTCAGATCCGCTACCTTCACCATCGCGCAACTTCTTTGCAGCGGCATAATCTTCTTCATCGCTCGGCTCACCCAAAGCATCACTTCTATCTTTGTGCTTTGGTTTCTGTCCACGATTCTCAGCCTCAGCAGTTAATCTCGCTTGACGATCCTTCAGACGTTCTCGATACGGTAGATCAGCATCTCCGCCAGCGTCGCGACTAGCAGCGTCCCGCTTATTGGATTTTTGGGCGATTTGCGAGGTGTAGAAGCGGAGCGACTTCTTGCGTTTGTCTTTTTCCGCAGCCTCGTAGGCAGTGAGTGTTGTTTGTTCGCCAAAATCCGAGTCTGAATCTTCTTGGGCTTTAGTAGTTGTTCGAGAGGTCTTTATAGGATTTGAAGGCTGTCCAGTGCGTTCTGTAAGTGCGGAGAGGCCGGCGAGCTCCTCTTCTGTCTTTCGAAGCCGCTCAGCGCGTTGAGCTACTGCTTCAGCTTGGACTATACTTTCCGCTTCCTGGGCTTTGGAATTCTTTTGCTTTCGCTTCTTGAGTCTATCTCCACTCTTGCCGTTGGTTTGTGGTAACGGGCTTGTAGTGGTTTCATGGTCGTCAAGTCCATTCAACGTCTCAATTCCGCCGTTCTTCAATTCATTGGACTCTGGCAGGATATAGTCCTTGGCTCTATGCCAAAGGTCTCGACACTGCACCAAAATCTCCATGATGGCGTGATCTCGAAGCTCTTCTGGGGGCATCAGAGAAAGCCTGTCTTTCGCTTCTTCTTGACCGGATGTGAGTAGTGCAAAGTAAAAGGACAAAGCCCCAAGGTAAGTGGCCAAGGAGCTGAACTTGACCAATGCAAACGACGTGACTTCGTCCTCGGAATCGAAGCTTCCTTTAGTCCTTCCACGCTTATCATCCGGAACAGACTCTGCTTGTGTAGCTGCGCTTTTCAGATCGACATACATGAGTTGCAATTCCAAAAATTCCTTTGCCAAAGGCTCAAATTCAGGATATCTCAACCTCAGTATTTTGGATCGCTCTTCCGGTCCCATAGCATCGGTAATTTCTAGCCTCGGTAGAACCTCCCTTAAAACCTTCCCCCGCCCTTCGTCAATGGCTTCCTCTCCCTCATCTTTCCCAGTCTCCAACCACTCCGCTTCATCGAAGCCAAAGTCCGCCTCAGTCATACCCTGAAGCTGCTTCTGCTGCAGTCTCTTTGCCTCGGCTTCTTCCTCCAACGCATCCGCTTCTGTCTCGATGGCGTCGGCATTGTAATAATCTTTCTTCGATGCTCCCCAACCACCAGCATCTTCATCGTCTTCGAACGCTGCTGAGGCTTCGGAGTCGGAGTCCTCAGTGGGCCTCGAGGGTCTGATGAGCGTTGAAGGCTTGCCTATAGGATTGGATGACTCTTCTGCATCTTCGTAGTCGTCTTCGGAATCAGAGACGTCCGGGCTGATTGCTAGGACTTCCTCATCTGAGAGCTCCATGAATTCTTCTATAGATGGCTCAGCATTTAGAAACAGTTTCTTTTCGGTTTTAGCGATTCTCTGTCTACCTTCTTCTTCTATCCTCCTTTGTCGCTTCTGGGCAGGACCCTCGTTGAGCGATATCTTGTCTCGATTAATGTGAAATTCATCTTCGAAATCCGCCACATCCTCATAAGTGTTGATTCGCAGCTTGCTGTCATTTTTCGGGGCTCTACTGGGTTCGTCATGACCAAATGGCTGGCCACCGGCTTTCCTCTTTTTCCCCATTGCGCTGGTAGAGGAAGAATCTGTTGCGCAGAAGCTCTGTGTCGACGCCAAAAAAATGTGGGTCGGCGTTAACAACCTGGAGATAGCGCGGACCTTTTTGGGAAATTAAGCTTACGCAGTTGGATATTGTCTCTCCACTCCAGGAGCCATTGGTCGATTGATCAAGTCAAATGGCGATTGGTATCGTTTGGGCCTCTGCTCTTCTTGTTGTGTTTCTTTCTGTATTACTATTCGACAAGATGGGTGGCTTTCAGAGCAGAAATCAGTTCCCCGTGAATGGCAGGGTGAGCTTCCCACTCACCTAGAACTCTTGTACAATTCCACATGCTAACCCATGGATGGTAGACGGTGCTTATAACCGGTGGCTCAGAGGGTATGGGCAAAAGTGTAGCAATCCAGCTTGCCAAAAAAGGCGCGAATGTTATAATCGTAGCACGAAACGTTGGGAAGCTTGAATCAGCAATCAAAGAGATATCCGTACTACCTTCCCTCTATCCACTTTAAGTGTCTTATTGATATCATCCCAGGCCGCAGCTATCAATCCCACCCAGCGCTTTCACCACCTAAGCTACGACCTTACAGACCCCGACTCCGGCCCCTCAATTATCTCCGCAACGATAGAGTGGAACCTCTCGTCCCCACCAGACATACTCTTCTGCTGCGCCGGCGCCTCAACCCCAGGCCTCATCATCGACACCCCCACCTCAACCCTACGCTCACAAATGGACACCAATTACTTCTCCGCAGCCTACATAGCCCACGCCTTCCTACAACCCTGGCTACAGAAGAAACCCGCCTCCCCCCCGACCAAGAACGACTTGGCCAAACACATAGTCTTCACATCCTCTCTGGCAGCATTCTATCCGCTAGCTGGATACGGGCCGTATTCGCCATCAAAGACCGCATTGAGAACGCTGAGCGACACGCTGAGTCAGGAATTGCTACTCTACGCCCCCTATCGTACCATCCGCACACATACTATCTTCCCCGGCGCGATTTTCACGACTGGGCTTGAAAAGGAAAACGAGATCAAACCGGCCATCACTAAAAGACTGGAAGAGAGTGATGGGGGACAGACGCCTGATGAGGTGGCTGTTGCGAGTATCAAAGGTCTCGAGAGAGGGGAGGAATTGATTACTACGAGTGGATTGCTGGGCTACGCGATGAAAGTGGGCATGTTGGGGAGTTCGAAGCGGAACGGATGGGGCATTATGGATACTATATTAGGCTGGGTTGTGCTGATTGTGATGGTGATTGTGAGGAGGGATATGGATGGGACGGTTAGGAAGTGGGGAAAGGAGAGGTTGGGAAGGGATTGGGCGTAGAGTGAAAGAATATCGTCGCTGGGTTTTCGTCTTCCTATGGAGTTCTAAAGATACCCTTGCAATGTTGAAAAATATCAATTCTCTCTAGTGAACTATGAACCTTTCGCTTGCTAGCGCCTTAAGGTATATGATATTTGAGGTATCGGCGCTGCTATTCCAGAAACGTACGTAACCAAAATCATCTGCATTTATTAACATATTCCCCACTCTTCCAAAGACAACCAGATTGTGTTTACGCGAAACAATTCTTGACGGTGTGTTCGTCCTCGATCCGCTCTTTCCTCAGACTTCCTGTCTCCTCCCCTGACATATTTGGGAATATAGTAGGCAGTTATAGGCTAAGCTTCAATTTCCTCTTCAGTATATCAGCCAAGCCAGCCAATTGTTTTGAGGCCACACTTGGCGGAGACCTTTTCGGCAGGTCGATGAGCGCATGTCTCAGAGCCGTGATAGCGGCATCTCCATAGAATTGTAAAAACCTTTCTTCGGACTCTTCGATCAGGCCCTTTAGCACGATGAAATGGGTCTGTGAGATCTGATCTGGCGGAACGTTAGAAACTCGAGCTAGAGCCCTCCAGTAATTGTCCGGGGGAAATGGGTTCAGCGCTACGGCATTTTCGTAATTTCTCAAGGAAAGCGCAGCAAAGCCGGCACCAAGACCAGTCATACGCTGGAGATGAGCCTGCACGGGAATGAAAGGTCCGTTCGCTTCCTCCTTCCACCAACCAAGCCGCTCTTTGCCATGCTGATAAAGCTCATCTCCGTTGATTCCGAACAGGACTGGACAAACCACATGCATTTTGGCGATGAAAATGTCGATGAGGCTGATACCCTGCCAACGGAAGGCTGCGATGCCGAATATATGACTAGCTATCGTACCAATTTGGTCTGCTAGTTGTGGCTTCATGCCCGCCTCGGTGATGAGCTGGGCGATGATAGCCTTTGCGAAGATGTTGAGTAGGTAAACCAGTAAAGCAGGGCCGGGAGAGCTCTCTGTTCCGGCAGGCGGATAGGCAAGGAACATAGTGATGTCAGTCTCTGGCTTGGAGAGCTTGGCAGCTTCCTTGATTGTCTTGATGATGTTGCCGATCTAGGCATTATCGTCAGTATATGCAGTAACATGATATTGCAACACGTACCTGGTCCTTGTTGTTATTGTTGCCTTTCTTCTCCCTGATTTGTCCTACACTCTTTCTGATCTCCCGACGCATCTCTGACATTGCATTTTTGAGGCGAGTATCCTGAGTGGCGTGGATCTTCATATTCCTACGCAGATCTTTCAATCGCTCGTGAATGCGTAAGTATCGACCGTGCTCTTCTTCGTACTGCGGGTGGCGAGTATATTTGTTTGATGGAGTGGCTGACAACGTGGGTTTACTTGAGGGTTGCGTGATAACTGCAACACGTGCTTTCTGAACAGCTACAGCAGCTTCTTTATCTTTGGCCTCATTTGCTTCAGCTTGTTGCTTGCGTTTTGCTGCGTTGATCTGATCCTCCTGCTGGCGATGTGCATCTTCCTTGTCTTGTCGAGCTTTCGCCACTCTTTGCTTCTCAGCTGCCTCATTGTCTGCTCGCTGTCTGGCTTCGGCAGCTCTCCTTTCCTCCTCCGCTCTCCTCAGCCGTTGAAGTTCTCTCATCTTCGCTGCCTCCTCTTGAGCTAATTGTTCCTGTCGCTGCTTTTCTAATTCTCTCTGAGCCTCTTCCTCGCGCTTCTGTCTCTCAGCTTGAATTTGAAGCTCCAATTTTTCCCTATATTGTTCGGCAGTTCTCCGGACTCGATCGTGCTGAACAGCTGCCTCTGCAAGTGCCTGCCGATGTAAAACCCTTCTCTCGTCATTCTCTTTGTCTAGCTGCGCATAAAAGTCTCGCTGGTCAGATATGGCAATTTGACTGAGTTCCCATAGTAGCTGTCTCGAGGGGCTATCTTTTGCCAATTTGTAGGGGCTGGCCATTATGTCGGTCATGTCTGTGAGTCAGAGCTAGTAACCGGAGTTATAAGGAGACGTTGGCCACTGGATTTAGGCTAGGTTTGGTGTGTTAATTCTGCGAGGAAATGCTGGTTAAGAGCGGACGTTGACTATGTCGGAGGGTGCATAGCAGCTCAGTGCAGTGATCTCCGAACGGCCATTTGTTGCTGTGCTTGAAATGCGACAGACCCAGAGCATGATATGAGATACTAGTTACGTTCCTCGGATCGAAGATTGTAGCAAATGGAGGTGAATAGTTTGAAACAAGCAGATATTCCGCATTGAAACTAAGGTAGAATAGCTCTAGAAAGATTAGTCAGCACAAATCCTACTATACGCTAATGGTTGTGTTAAATAAGGTACAGCAACCTGGGACTATTGAGGTTTCACCGTATATATGCTTATTGAGATGCAACTGCAAAACCTTGGAGTATTCTTATTGCAATAGCGGTAATTCTGGTAGATACATCATCTACTCGAGCTGGGTTTTGGGAAGAAGATGTCTGATATTGTGTCTGAGGATAAGGCAGGTGCTGGGGACCTGAATCGTATTACGGAGTAGTGTAGATATATGAAAGTACAAAGAACGCATTCTTTGGGGTTCATTGTTCTTGAATTTCGTGCTGAGACCCGAGGATGCTAAGTTTCTGTGCACCCAAGATCGACTTCACCTCGATTTTCTGCCCGTACTCTCGCTCCTTTACCTCCCTCTTCCCTCCCTCCCAAACATCTCTCCCGATCCTTCCTTTGATCGTCTTGGATTCCTTCCTTCTGCCACTAATCCTTGTCATCGAGACATTACTATTGCGTTACATACGCAGCCACTGTCGACTCCTGTCTTTTGCGGGGAGAAGCCAACGTCACCGTACAGCAAATCAACCAAATTCATGCTCTACAATACTTTGCGGCATTGACCATCCTTATCTGCTCTACTACATCCTTTCTTCCTACGATTCGAGGTTCAACGGTATTACTGTCTTCGGAGCTATTGTCAAGAGTGAACGAACAGACCGCCCACGTCTAGCAAGTCCGACGGACCCTTCCAAACCGCCTTCAACGCTAGCCATCGTGTGCCTTATATCAGCACCGCGGGCAACAGTTGCGCCTCGCTCTCGACCTTTCATACATAACATTCAAGCCAAGTCGCAGCAAAGATGGATCAGCAACAACAGAATCTGGGCGTACCCGGGCCCGCGGGTCGACGACTGCACATTGCACATCGTCGTAGCCCTTCAGAAATGACTCCATTGCTCAGTAAGTCGACTTGATGAAGCCAAGCAGTTTGAACCAAATAACTCTGGGGATGACGATGTCCGCCCCAGTGCACCTAGATTCTACTGACGTGGCATCTCGTGCAGTGGAACAACTCGCTTTGCAGCAACAGATCGAGCATCTTCAGCAACAGCAGCAACAGATTGCTGGGATGCATCAGCAGTATGTTAACATGGGCATGATCCCTCAACAACAACAATTACCCAGTGTAAACTTTCCACAGCAACAGCAGGGGCTACAACCGCAAATGACAATGTCAGGCATGTCACCTCATGCAAATGCTTTTCAATTTCCTCAGCAGGGCCAGCCGCAGCAGCAGCAGTTGGGCGTTCCGGTCAACGCTCCCACGCAGCCTGCGTCCCACCGCCGCAATCAGTCGGCATTACCCAATATGAGCATGGGTCCACCTCCAGCTCCTTCTTCTGGTGCTTCCGGTTCAGGCTTTGGTGACTTTGGTCAGCAGGGTGCCTTCAACCAAGTCAGGGACAACTCGTCTCAGCGTGGCGGACGAGGTGGAGGACCACCAGGTGGAGGCCATCAGCGCCGTCACTCCCTGGCTCTCCCGGAAGCGAAGAAGGCCGCAGAATACGCTCAACAAAAGAGGACAACGTCCGGATTTCAATTCCCCATCCCCGGGGCATCCGGTGCTTCACCCACAATTACAAATCGAGCAGCCAGTCCATCCACCATCGACGAGCAGGGCAACGAGGCCCAAGAAATCCCACCGAATCCATCCGGCCTGAGTGTACGTGCAGGCAATCGTGGGGCGGGACATGGAAGGAGCCAGAGTATGGCCATGGGAAACGGCCGGGGTGCCTCACAAGGGCGTGGTGCCGGTAATTTCCAGTTCCCTCCTCCAATGGCGACCAGCGACGCGGGTGCCAACCCAATACAACAGCAATCAGACTTCCAGCGACGTGGTAGTCAGAATGGTGGTCATGGGCGAACATCGTCAAGAAATTTTGACAGCAATTGGAGATCACAGGGGTCAAACCAACCACAGATGCAAGAACAGCAGCCGCTGATGAGCAACTTTGGACAAAACCAGAACCCCAACGCCAACTCCTTCCAACCTGGACATAGGGTCAGAGGCTCTATGACTCAATCCATTGGTTCTGTTGGGCAGTTTCAGTTCCCGGCTCAGCCACAGCTCGTGCAGCTACCCCAAGGACAGGTCATGATCCAGCAACCCCAGATGTTCGCAGGCCAGCAGCTCAATCCTTTGCAAATGCAACAGCTACAAGCTTTGCAAGCTGCCCAAATGGGTGGCCAACAATTTCCTATGCAAGGAATTCAGCCTACACAGCCTCAACTGTCCGCACAGCAGCAAGCACGTAAGACTTTGTTTACTCCTTATCTTCCACAAGCGAATCTTCCAGCGCTGTTGTCAAACGACCAGCTTGTAGCTGGTATACTTCGTGTGAATAAGAAGAATCGTAGTGATGCGTATGTCACAGCGAGTGATTTGGACGCGGACATTTTTATTTGTGGTAGTAAAGACAGAAACCGTGCTCTGGAAGGTGATCTTGTAGCTATCGAACTCCTTGATGTGGATGAAGTGTGGGGACAGAAGCGCGAGAAAGAAGAGAAAAAGAAACGTAAGGATATATCAGATGCCAGAAGTGGAAGTAGCAGCAATGCTCCTGAAGGACGTCCGAGAAGCGATTCGGCCACCAACGGCGACAGTGCACCTTCTGGACCCTCTGGCGGCAATGAGGGTGGCCTTAAAAGGAGAGGCAGCTTGAGACAGCGTCCAACGCAAAAAAAGAACGATGACGTAGAGGTGGAGGGTCAGAGCCTTTTACTAATGGAGGAAGAAGAAGTAAATGACGAACAAAAGCCTCTGTACGCGGGCCACGTTGTCGCTGTGATCGAGCGGGTGGCTGGACAGATGTTTTCGGGGTGAGTTGCATCACCCTGCACGTACATCGCTGTGCACGCTAACGATTCGCAGCACTCTTGGACTTCTGCGCCCCAGCAGTCAAGCCACGAAAGAAAAACAGGAAGCTGAGCGTCAGCACCGCGATGGTGGCTCTGGCCGTCACCAACAGGACCGACAGCCAGACAAGCCAAAGATTGTTTGGTTCAAGCCTACCGACAAGCGCGTACCGCTCATTGCCATTCCCACAGAGCAGGCCCCACGCGACTTTGTTGAGAAGCATCAGGATTATGCAAGCTGCATATTTGTTGCCTGCATCAAGAGATGGCCTATAACATCTTTGCATCCGTTTGGTACATTGGTAGAAATGCTCGGTAAGATGGGTGACTTGAAGGTTGAGACCGATGCATTGCTTAGGGACAACAATTTTGGACCTGACGATTTCTCGGATGCTGTACTGAAAAACATTGGCTTTGAAGAATGGTCGGTAACCAGCGAGGGTGAGGATGCGTTAGCGTCACGGCGGGATTTTCGTACGGAGACTACCTTTACAATTGATCCCAATGGAACGCAGGAGCTCGACGACGCATTACACGTCAAAGAACTTGGTGATGGTGTGGTCGAAATCGGTATTCACGTTGCAGATGCAGCTCACTTCATCAAGCACAATTCGCTTGTTGACCGCGAAGCAAAGAAGCGCGGGACAGCCGTATACCTGATGAATCGGGAAGTCAATATGCTTCCGCCAAGACTAGCATCTGACATATGCTCGCTCAGTCCGGGACAAGACAGGTTCACAGTCAGCGTCGTTTTCAAGGTTGATATCGAAAGCGGCTCTGTACACGATGACGATGCCTGGATCGGGAAGGCCATGATCAGGAGTGCCGGCAAATTGACCTATGATGAAGTCGATGCAGTCGTGAAAGGAGAAGGAGAGGTTCAGCTTCAAGGATCCACGGCGAAGGACATCCATACACTAAAGGTACGTTTGGAGCGGGTCGGATCGAAGACCTCGTGACTGACGTGGAGCAGAAAATCGCACAAAGATTCCGTGAAGCACGCTATGGATCTCGCTCAGGAGATGTGGCTCCACTGAGGCTCTTGCACCAGCTTGACGATGAGAACGTCCCGGTGGAGCATAACATCTTTGACTCGACACCGGCTCACGAGATCATTGAAGAGCTCAGTCACAAGGCGAATACTTTCGTGGCCCAGCGCATTGCCGCAGCTCTCCCTGAAAAGGCCTTCCTTCGTCGTCAGGCACCCCCTAACGCCAGGAGATTAGTTACATTTGCCGATAGAATGACTCGACTAGGCTATAACATCGACACCTCGAGTAGTGGAGCATTACACAATAGCCTATTCAGCGTTAAAGATGCGGAGCTACGCAAGGTATATCTGCATCCTGCCATGCCATATTCAGGACATTACTAACGATATACAGGGTATGGAGACTTTGCTCATGAAAGCTATGCAACGAGCCAAGTACTTCGTTCTATCTAAAGTGCGAGCCGATCAGGTCCCTCACTATGCTTTAAATCTACCGTTGTATACCCATTTTACAAATCCTACACGTCGTTACGCTGATATCGTGGTCCATCGGCAACTCGAGACTGCATTGTCCAACGGCGTTGTTGAGTTCACTGAGGATGCAGACAACCTTGCCAAAATAGCGGAAGCATGCAACACTAAGAAGGATTCAGCACAGAGTGCCCAGGAGCAGAGCGTTCACATCGAATCCTGCCGGGTCATGGCCAAGAAGCGCATGGAACTTGGCAGTGACTTCATCAGTGAAGGCATAGTCATTTGTGTATATGACTCCGCGTTCGACGTTCTCATACCCGAGTACGGCTTCGAGAAGCGTGTCCACTGTGATCAGCTTCCGTTAAAGAAAGCCGAATTCCGCAAGGAACAACGCGTCCTTGAGTTGTACTGGGAGAAAGGAGTGCCCTCATCGGCATTTGTACCTGAAGATGAGCGCCCCCATGCCGGAGCTGACTCAAGTCGCAACGGCAGCGCTGCCCCTCGTCACACAGACCCCAGCAAGCAACAAGCCCGAGGTATGGAAGATTTACAGCGAAGACAGACAGAGTCAGGAACAATGTCAACGGATGACGTTGATGCTCTTTTCGACGATGATGACAACATGTCCGAGATCACGGAGTCGACTGCAGGTGTATCTCTAGGTCCTCAGCATGATCGCCCGACTCAGAGTATGCCTCCTTCACCAACACACAATGGCTCGGCCACCGATACTCCTCTACGCACTCAGTCGGACCCTAAGCTTGCGTCCAGCGCGGGTGACGCTCCCGAAGCGAAGTTGACCAACAAAGAAAAATACTTGAGCCTCTTTAAGCTTCGGGAAGAAGGCGGAGAATATATTCAAGATGTTACAGAGATGACAAGGGTCCCTGTGATCCTCAAGACAGACCTCACGAAGAGTCCGCCCTGCCTTACCATTCGATCGATGAATCCGTACGCTTTGTAGGGAAGTTGGAACGACTCGAAACGGGGACGACGGGGCTTTTCCACGAACAAGTCCACCCGCTTATTTTAACATATCATCATACCCTATATCCATTCAGCCTTGTCTCCAGAGCAAGCAGTCGGCGTAAATGCAGTTGTTTGTAGTAATGATGCACAGTACGCCGAAGGGTCCTGGTGTTCTTGCTCCAACCATCAACCGCTCAACAAGTTCTAAGAAATCACCAAATTGAAATCAGGACATAGAGGTGGGACAGTTGCTCCAGGATCATATCCTTTTCCCAAGTGGACCCAGATGTTTCATAGAGTGTATTCACTCCAGTATCTAGCTATATCCTAGTCAATATATATCGAGTATCGTACACCTGTGCAGATTACGGCTCTACAAAGAAGGTATATAGCAACTCTATCCAAATTCTCATGACTAAGACAGTGACTAAGACGGTGCAGACACGAGGATCGGTGACACGAACTGTCTCGACTAGAAGGATGATGGACAAATCCAGCTGATCGTTTTCGTGATGATGACTACCAAAGTGTTCATTGCAAGGAAATTGACCTGGTATTGGAGAGTTTATGCAGGGCTCCGTGAAAACTGTGTCTTGGCAATATAGATATTCCCCGCAAAGCGACGACGCTTGTTCAGCTTCTGTTGATATCACTCTGACACTTTCAAAGCTAGCCTCGTAACAAGAGGAGCGTCCAGTCGTTTCCGTGTATTGCCATCCTTCCACCCTCGTTGACTTCACCAGTGAACAGACAACTACCTGATCACGAGTATTCTACCGCTTCTGGTTCATGAAGCTTGGCAACCCCCTACCCTCAAGCTTCCGTCAATATCAACGATTATCATCCTTCACCACAACTGCTGTGATGTAGTAATCCTACATCGTAACACACCTATCTGTGTGGATTACACTTGGCGGCCACAACGTCCGAACTCATATTCGCTTGGAGCAAATCCCTTGCGTCACTTTCAAGCCATTGACACCAACCTCCCTTTTGGGGACCTTGTCGAAAGACTTCGTCAAAGGCCTCGAGCCTGTCTCCACTATCACTACAGTCCTTGCCCATGATTGAGCGGCGTCGAACTTCCAACGTCGGTCTGCTTAGCTGTCTCGTCAAGACCGCGCCACTTACTAGACCCGTGCTCCGGACGTAGAGCCGAATCGACCTCTACTCTAAGGACTGTCCTTGACCTCCCTTTGCGAACCCCTTCATCCCTTATAGGTGGTACTCATTAGAAGATAACAGAATGGATCCTTGGAAAAGCTGGACCATTGTGGGCATCCTTGGAGCAGGGGCCGCGTACTATTACAGCCAATCAGGCAAATCAAAGACTGGGCGGAGCCCAACCTCTTCTGTCCTTGCGAATCAGAGCCAGCCTCGCGGCTCCGCCTCGACGAACGACACCACAAACACGCGGAAGAAGAAGAGCAGAGGCAAGGCTCCTGATGCTTCCGATCGAGATCCCAGTAATCCTACAGAGGCATCCTTTAGTTCCGCTAAGGGTAGTTCGATAGAAAAAGTGAAAAAGGGTAGGGATGGGAAGCAGCAGGCTAGCAAGCTCACTCAAAGCTCGACCGCGGCTGTAAGCGGTATACCTGAGGTTGAGGTTGGTGCAGATGATGGGGAAGATGAGGTGATGAGCAATACAGAGTTTGCGATGCAGCTCTCGGGATTGAAGACTGGGACTTCTCTAAAGAAAGCGGACCTGGCGAGCAAGGATCACAAGAAGACCAAGAAGCAAGGCAAAAGCTCAGAAATGTTACCTGAAATGAACAATGGTACTATCCACAAGCCCAATGAGATCTCGCATACTCAGGAAGCGTCCACGGCTTCGTCTACTACAGGAGTTGCCGCGGATGATGATCTGTCCCTTCCAGTATCCCCGGAGTTCGGTGCCTCCCAGGCTACAACACCATCCGGAGGAGACATATCAGATATGCTCGAAAAGCCTGTCAAAAGACCTATAATCCTTCACCTGACGGAGCCTACCAACCAGCAGCCAGCTCGGCAACCAAAGGCACAAAAGCCAAAGGCTGAGCCAGAGACCAAGAAACAGAGACAAAATCGCCAAAAGAACGACGAAAAGAAAGCTGTACGTGAACAAGCAGAGAAGGAAAGGCGTGTTTTACTTGAGAATCAGCTCCGTACTGCTAGAGAGGCCGACGGTCGAGCTGCCAAGAATGGGCTGGGCGGTTCTACAGCTCCATCCACGTCTGCTTGGGATAAGTCAACGGTTTCTGCGGCTGGTGCTACAGTCAGTAGTGCTCCTGTACCTCCCAAACCACATGACGGTCCACTCCTTGATACCTTTGAGGAAGACAAATCTTTTTTAGGTGATGCGCCCCAGGTGAATGGTGGGGCGCGCGACACATCGAAGGATAGGCCACCAAATGGTGTATTGAACAGTGTATCGACAGACGGGAAAGCCAAAGATGGGGCGAACCTCCAGTCGACAGATGGAACGACCTCGGGAAAAGATACAAATGCACCGTTTGATGAGGAGCAGGTAAATTCGTTCAGCAAGATGAACGGTGACGACACTTGGAAGACTGTTTCTAAAGCAAAGGGCAAGAGGAGATCGACCACTGTGACTTCTGCCGTCAATAGCAATAGAACGCAACTTTCCAGAAGCTCTAAGAACCCTACGGCTACCGATAATAGATCTTCACTTTCAGCGACCACTAATAACTCTGCTACTAACGACCATTCACCATCTATAAGTGCGCAAACATCGTCAGAGATGGACGACGCAGATCTCTCTCCGACCGCCGCCGAGACAGTGGTCTTAGCTAATCTTAGGAATGATGAGAATGAGCACAAGGATAAATCCCGTGCTACAGATATAAAAAGCCCCGAAGACCCAAGAACTAGGTTTCCTCACCTAGACTTCGAGGGGGGAACGTTCAAAAGCGAGGACATCAACGATAAGGGAGTCTCTAAATACTTTAGAGGCAAGCTTACATCAAACGGCGAGCCGGACTACAGCGACCCCGACTATCCGAGGAATTGGGTACCAGGAATGAGCGTACACGATATCTATCGCCGCCGTCCCAAGCACTTGGGCTTCAGGGACGATGGTGTCACTATGAAGGAGACATTCGAGACCATTGATCATGATGCTTGGACTCGTGAAAATATACAAGATCATCCCGACTACGACCCAGCTTGGCCTTACGCTCTGACTGGTCATCCAATGGACTCCGAATGGCTCGGCGATTGGAACTCTTCGGACATCGGAACCGCAGATGAGAAGCGTGCTACGCGGGCAGATATTGAGGAGGACAAGCGGAAGACTCCTAGTAAGGAGAATGAGGGCGTGGAAGAGCATGCGGACGACTACTAGGTGAGTAGGCCAATAGTGTTCAGCTGTCTTGTTTCATGCGTAGCCGTGCTAACCAAGCTCAGCTGAGTACGATCTCATCCGTTTGAAAACTTCAGATACACCTGTTCGAACAATTGGGAGGCAATTATTCATCTTGAGCTCCAAGGGTGAGCATACTTGCAAACAAGCGAGCATATTGGGCGCAAGGCATTGATGCAAAGGCGGAAGAATCTTGCATGGGCTCGGCCATTCCATCGGGAACCTCCCCGATCATCGGGCCTACTCTTGGGGAGCAATGGCGTGTATTTCTACTGATCGCTGCGATCGACAAGAGGATATCACTAGCATCTCTTCTGTCTTGTACAAAGGTTCCCCGAATTGAATTTGGCGGAGAACTCTTTTCAGTTTCGTTAGGCCCAAAGCTACATGGAGCTGTTCAAGATGGCAGGTGAATGAGACTACTTGCTAACCGAATACTGGAAGGAGGATCTGCATGGTCACCTAGTATTGGTCCCTCCTATGCTGTCTCTACATCACGGGCTGTGATACCCTCTGTTGTACACTAGGAACACTCAAAAATGTTGGCATCACCTAATACACATGTTGTAGAATAAGCATTATAATCTTCACCAAACCCACATAGAACTAACCCCTGATTTGTTCTTAAGGTGTTGAGCAAGTTGGCTTGGCACATCGCGGATGCCGATTGCTTCCGAATTCTGATCCGCAAACCGACCGCATCTGAAAGCGTGTCTTTTTGCTACACGTTCTCTTTCCTCTGGACCATATGCTCTGCAAACATTCCCATTGCACATGTCCTGCCGCTGAGCCATTGCAAAGTGTCTAAGTCGCTGCCGAGAACACGCTTCCATCCTTTGCATGAGGAGCAACAATGTCGCAGATACGGGGCACGGCGGGCTACAATCTGGGTCCGCAAGACCGCTTTGGCGGTCCTGGCAGGGCAGATGCCACCAACGATCCCAGCCCACTCGAGCAATTGAGGGAGCAGACGAATAAGATCGAAGAGTGGTTAGATACGACGGCCGATCCCATAAAACCGTGAGTTGGCAATATATCCGTTAGCGTTAGTGTTTTGCGTTCTATACCTGGCTGTGAGCCTCTTGATGTCTGGGCCAGTGCATGTATACACTCTTGGGACAGATTTCTAATAGGTGGACTTGGATTGTATAGATATATACCCGCGGCAGGACGCTTCCTGATAGTATGCACATTCATCGAAGATGCACTTCGAATCATCACCCAATGGAACGACCAACTCCTCTATCTCAAAGACTACAGACATAGTATGTGATCTCTATATGACCATACTTCCTCTTCACATCAGCAAAAACTAAACTGATCTCTATAGTACCGTGGGGTCTCACGCATTTGTTCCTCGCCCTTAACGTAATTGCCATGCTGTCTTGCTCGATTCTTGTCATAGCCCGCAAATACCCCGAATATGCTGTTTTTGGTCTCATTGGTGTTGTCATCACCCAAGCCCTCGGCTACGGTCTCATATTCGACCTAAACTTTTTCTTACGCAATCTTAGCGTAATGGGCGGTCTGCTCATGGTGTTATCGGATAGCTGGGTGCGCAAGAAGTTCGCGCCGGCAGGACTGCCATTACCGAATGAGAAGGATCGCAAGAAGTATATTCAGCTGGCGGGCAGAATATTATTGATTCTGCTATTCGTGGGCTTCATTTGGAGTGGGAATTGGGGGATTGCGAGGATCTTAGTCAGTCTCTTTGGGCTGGTAGCTTGTGTAATGGTTGTGGTTGGGTTCAAGGCAAAGTGGAGTGCGATACTTCTCGTGGTTATTCTAAGTGGGTTCAACTTGGTGGTCAACAACTTCTGGACGGTAAGAGGAAATTTCAGAAATTACTACGAGGAGATATTCACTAACTGGTGTGATGTAGCTGCACGAACATCACCCACATAAAGATTTTGCAAAGTACGATTTCTTTCAAATCCTCTCCATCGTGTAGGTCTATTCATATTCCTCGCCCTTCATGTATATTGACCAAATCTAGTGGCGGTCTCCTCCTCCTCGTGAACATGGGCCCCGGATCATTCAGCGTGGACGAGAAGAAAAAAGTGTATTGACCTGGAGGCACCACCGAGAGAAGTCAATCTATTGGTGACTAGCATAGCCAGCTTTTCAACACCTAATGCGATCATGGAAGGGGTCGCATCTGAGGATACGGAGACACAGCATCAAGGCGTAAAATGATCAAGATTCTTGGGAAACGATGGATCTTGCGAATCTTGTACTATAGAGTTTCCAGGTGACAATACTGTACGTTAAGGCAGTTGAAACTGCAATGGATGAAATCAAATCGCCCGTTTAGGCAATTGCAACCGGGATATCTAGCTTCGTTCTTCTCTTCTTTCAATCTCACTCACCACCACAAACCGTAATAGAAAGTAGTGTTAATCGCTGGCTGCGACTTGAGGAAAGCCAGTCTACAGATTGCAAGCATTGGTGTCATGGATGTATCCCACTATCTTGCGGATTCGCCTCCGACAGTGGTGCCCTTGACCATCAAGCCGCATTTTGACGCCCTGACGGTGGAGGAAAAGTTATATGCTCATCATATATCTAAGTAAGTGGATGCGTATACTTTCCCCTGTATGTGACTTTCATCCAATTTGTAGCTTAGTCTTCGTGAGCATGGCGGCCACACAATATGAATGAACGGTAAACTTGCTGCCATAATTTCATAAAGGAAGCTCTTTATATATATCAGCAGGGCTCCAAGCCATCCCATAGGTGCCACAGTCTATTTCTTTGGTTATCTGTTCGTAGAGGCTATATATGTCTTCTTCACGGTGTTCTATTCTTGTTGCCCAAGAATCATAAAGCATTAAGACTTTAGCATGAGCTCTATCAGATCATTATACATAAACACCTGGACCAGACTCTGTGATCATTTTGGTTTGGTACCTGACCCGCAGCAGAGCGGCATTCTTCGGTACCCGTATCATCCTTCGTCAAGTCTCCCCAGAATCCGAATCCACATACGACCTCATCATCTCCCTGTACAAGCACTGCAATGGCGACTGGTCCCAGCTATCCAAGGAAGCAGGTGTCGAGAATGCAGAAGTGCAACAATTCCTCGAATACGCCACTCAATTCCTCGGCAATCTAGGAAACTACAAAGGCTTCGGTGACGCCAAATTCGTACCACGATGTTCGCCGCAAGTGCTCGAGAAAATAGCTTCGACATCTTCTGAAGCTAGAAGGTATTATGAGGGATGTAAAAATAGCATCTACGCTGATGAAACGAAACCTGCCCTCATGCATTTTGGATTTCCTGGAAACGAGCATATGTCAAATTACTATCCCGAATCACCGGATATCACACAGCAAGAAATTGAGAACATCGGCGAAGTTTTGGGCAAAAAGAAGCTCTTGCCCGAAAATACTCGTCTCCGCAAGACAAAGACAGGCGACTACGAAGTCCTGATTGCTTCCGCACTTTCCAATCCCCCAGCATCAGACGTTGATGTTGGCTCCGAAACGTCGTGGGCCCTTGAAAACGGCCGTAAACTCTCCCTCGTCTTCGGCGACCATCAGGAAGAAATGGCGAAGATTGCTTTGCACATCAAGAAAGCCGGACAGCATGCTGCTAATGAGACGCAGAAACAGATGATGGATGCTTATGCTAAGAGCTTTGGTACGGGCTCGTTGGTGGCCTTCAAGGAGAGCCAGAAATTGTGGGTAAAGGATCTGGGACCAGTGGTAGAGAGCAATATTGGATTCATCGAGACTTATCGAGACCCGGCGGGCATCAGAGGAGAGTGGGAAGGGTTTGCGGCTATGGTATGTAAATTCTCTATCTTGATGCCTGTTCGCAGTACTCCACAACTCATCTGGAGCAGTAACTGCTGATCCCATCTCTCGACTTTCGTTGGACGTTGCTGACCCTAACTAATCCAAGGTCAACAAAGAACGCACTCTTGCCTTCAAAAAGCTCGTCGATGCCGCGCCATCCATGATCCCCAAATTGCCTTGGTCCTCGGACTTTGAGAAGGATACGTTCACGCCACCGGACTTCACGTCCCTTGAAGTCCTGTCGTTTGCCAGCTCCGGAATTCCAGCCGGTACGCCCATTCCCAGTATTATTTTCCCTAATGTACATATCTTCTCAGGTCGTGACCTGTATCTTGGGAGCACAATCCTTTGCCTCACTTTTTCGTAGCTTTCTCCCTTCTTATACGGAAAGTCTGACTCTTCCTTTCTCTCTAGGAATCAACATACCGAACTACGATGACATAAGGCAAGAGTGTGGTTTCAAGAACGTCTCTCTGGGCAACGTCCTCGGAGCCAAAGCGCCCAACGAACCCATCCCCTTCATCCGCGCCGAAGATCTAGCACTCTACCAAGAAAACCGAGACGCAGCCTTCGAAGTCCAAGTCGGCATCCACGAACTCCTCGGCCACGGCACCGGCAAACTCCTCCAAGAAACCTCCCCCGGCACCTTCAACTTCGACAAAGCCTCCCCACCCCTCAGCCCCCTAACCTCAAAGCCGATCACGACCCACTACAAACCCAACGAAACCTACTCCTCCCTCTTCGGCCCCACCGCCAGCTCCTACGAGGAATGCCGCGCCGAATGCGTCGCCATGGCCCTCTCCTGCGAATTCTCCCTCCTCGCCGTCTTCGGTCACGGCGACGGCACCGTCGATATCCATGGCAAAGCGGGCGATATCCTCTACACCTCCTACCTCTCCATGGCGCGCGCCGGCGTGCTCGCGATGGAAAGCTGGGATCCGAAGAGCGACAAGTGGGGCCAGATACACATGCAAGCGCGCTTCGCCATCCTGAAAACCTTCTTGCAAGCTAAGGATGATTTCTGCGTCCTCGATTACAAGCATGAAGACCTGTCGGATCTCACCATCAAATTAGATCGGAGTAAGATACTAAGCCATGGTCGACCGGCCGTCGAGGCTTTCTTGCAAAAATTGCATATTTATAAGGCGACGGCGGATGTGGAGGAGGGGAAGAAGCTGTATGAGCGGATGACGAGGGTTGAGGGGAGCTTTTGGAGGGAAGGGGTTAGGGGGGAGGTGATGAGGAGGAAGACGCCGAGGAAGGTGTTTGTGCAGGGGAATACGGTTGTCGGGGGGGAGGGGGAGGGTGGTGGGGGGGTGGTGTTGAGGGAGTATGAGGCTAGTATTGAGGGCATGGTGAGGAGTTGGGCTGAGAGAGAGGTTTGAGGTTTGATCCTTTTTTTCTGTTGGAGGGAGGGGGAGGTGGGAGGTGGGAGTGGTGGGATGGTGATGTATTGTAAAGTTTTAACAAGTAGGGAACCTCACATTCTCTCGTGTTGTAGGATGAGGATTTGGTTGTTCGATGGGCACATATAGGAGGCTTAATTCTTCTAGGGGGTTAGTGTGAAGAGTTGGCGATGGCTCGTTTAATTAGGTTTTGTGGTTTGAGGTAGGTGTAGGTGTAGGTGTACCTAGTTTCTGATACCAGTAATGAAAATCCCACGTCTCTACTCCGTAGGAATCGCACTATTCGTCCCATGCCACATAATGTAGACTTGGATCCTCACACTTGGCCCACACTCTGCGCCCTGATCCTCCTCCGCCCCCCACCACCACCACCACCACCACTACCAGCGCCAATGCCACTGCCACTGCCACTGCCAAAGTCCCCGCTTCGCACTCGGACAGGGCTTCTCGCACTCGCATCCATCGGCTTCCGCCGCCGGACGAGCTGGTAGCACCGATCGAGTTCCACCTCCACCGCACATCTGACTTTCAGCGCCGAGACGGCAGGCCAGACGCTGCGTTCCCCGTGCAAGATCCAATACTCCAAACTCTCCTTCGTAGGCGTTTCGAGTAGTTTTAGGAAGTCGCTCGCTGTAAGATCGGGCACGAGGGTCACGCTGGCGCCGGGGACGGTCTCGTCGATGAGGAGGCGGCGGATGGCCGTTGGGAGGAGACCGAGGGAGTCGAGTTGGGAGAGGCGGTGGTGGATTTCGAGGGTTGTGAGGCGGAGGAGGGGCGCGATGATGCCCGTTCTGCGCGCCTGGCGCGGGTTGGCGGGATGTTGGAGCTCGGTGCGGAGGAAGGGGGCGATGTAGGGGCGGGCTTGGCTGACGATGAAGTGGTTCACGTTGAAGAGTTCGGTGATGCGGCTGAGGGGGGAGTCGCGCTCGTTGGGGGTGTAGGTTGTTGTCTTCCAGGATTGGAAGGTGAGGCCGGTGTTTTCGGAGGAGGGGGAGTTGAGCCAGGGGACTATGCGGCCGGTTTCGTCTTTGCAGAGGAGGGGGTGTGGGGTGGAGGTGCGGGTGGTGGTGGGTGCGTTGGAGGCGATGGCGGCGGACCAGATGAGGACGTTGGGCGCTGTGAGGTAGTTGAGGAGATTGGGGACGCCGCCGCGGCCGGAGGTGGCGACGGTGATGTTTAGGACGCGTTTCGTGCGCGCGTAGGCTTCTTCGAAGGTGAGTTCGCCTACGTTGGCACGGACGCATTCTTCGAGGACGTTCACGTCGAGGAAGTGGCCCTCTCGAACGAATCTCCTGAGTCGGCGCAGGATGGTCTGAGCCTTTCCTGTCTGCTGCTGGGTCAATATCAGTGCGTGTGTCTCTTCTCCACCCTCGGCTTCATGGTTGTGATTGGCGAAAGCCGTCAAGTCAATCCCATCCCCATTCAGAAAATCCAGCAATTCCTCCTCGGTATGAATGCCAACCAATGCCGCGATCAGTGCCCCCGTTGCCGTCCCCGTTATGATCCTGGGCAGGAGTCCTCTCAGATGCAAAGCTCTCACGACCCCCAAATGGCAAAGCCCAAACATAGCCCCTCCCTGCAAGACCAACGTGGTTCGTCCGAATGCCTGCCGAGTGTCATGCAACAAATCCAGCTTCGCCTGGCTTGTCCATCCGCTTTCATAGCTCTGATTTGTCGGCAGAGCAGTCACATATTCGACTGCTAGAGCAACTTGCGTGATGTATTCCTCAATCAACAGCTTTGTCCCTGCGTATGCCCGATTGAATAGCTTTGGTGTCGTTATGTTGCCCAGATTGCGTACCAAGCCCGATCGCAAGAGGTTGACAAGCCCCAGTACATCCTCCTCGTCATGCCCATTGATGATGGCCAACCGGCGCTCATTCATCAACTTGTAGTCGTAATACTTTGATAAAGCATTCTGGCGCCATAGATCGAGGTGGAGGAGCTCGTCGAGAGCTTCGGCGGTTGACGTCCATTCTTCGTAGGTAGTCGCAGCCGAGAGGGACTGGAGTAGCGTCGGAAGAGGGGGTTTGCGGTGATACCAGTTGGTAGCTTTCTGCAGATATGGCTATGTTAGTCGGGTGGATGCATTGGAGTGGTAAACGGGGAGGAGGCGGACAGATTGCCAATAACTTCCTACTTCTGTCAGCACACCCCAGACTGACGCTAGAGCCATTGAAGAGATTCGAGAGCCATCTCAATGCATAGATGTCGGTTTTTGTGAATCAAACCCCGATGGTACGAATACGCTGTTGATTGTTGTCGGAATAGTTAACATATTCCGACGTCACAAGATAATGACGATGTCATATAATCAAGTCTTAATCTATACCATATATTGCTGCTCATACTTCTACTAAAGGGTTACTCGAATCCATATAACATTAAATCATTTTGAACATTAATTTATTTACGCCTCTCAATTTTCAAGTCACGATTCTTCCCTTACATACACAATGCCTACCTACGCCATCATAGGAGCGACCGGTAAAACTGGAAGCTCACTGCTCACCCTTCTTCTCAAGAACCCGAAGAATGTGATCCATGCATATGTGCGCTCCAAGTCCAAGCTTCTCACCCAATTCCCCCACCTCGACGAGAATAAATCCGTTCAAATCTTCGAAGGTGCCCTCACCAACATTCCTCTGCAAGCATCATGCATCTCCGGCGTCGACACCATTTTCTCCGTCATCGGCGAGAACGAAAACACGCCAGGCCTTCGGATTATGCAGGACTCGGCCCACGCCATTGTCGCAGCACTATGCCACCTTGGCTGCAATAACGGCTCAAAGACCGTCCCCAAAGTCCTCTTTCTGAGCTCAGCTTCGATGAATCCACGGATGTACTCACACGAACCAGCAGCCATCCATTGGCTCCTTTGGAAAGCAATGTCGAACGTCTACACAGACGTTTCAAGGGCGGAGGAGTATTTGAAATTGCACGAGTCGTGGCTAATGGTGACATTCATCCAGCCTGGAGGGCTGGTCGAGGATGAGCAAAAGGGTCACGCTCTGAGTTTGGACCGAAAGGGGGCGCCGGGCTTTGTCAGTTACCTGGATTTGGCGGCAGGAATGATCGAGATTGCGGAGGCCCGGAAGTTCGATAAGACCGGGGTCAGCGTGATATCGACCGCCAAGGATGTCAAATTTGAGTGGAAGGCCCCAAAACAGCTGGCTAGAGGCTTGGTCTGGCATTTCGCGCCACCGATAGCGCATGTGGCCAAGTATGTAGGAGTATTCTAAGGTCTGTGGAGCGAGAGGAGAAGTAATTTGACCAAACCAAACGGCCCTACAGAATGAGGAGAATTGGGTATATACCATTGAATCACCTCTGACCAAACCAATTTTGCGCCTTGAGAAGAGTCGAGGAGGTCCAAGACGGAGTGGAGTATTCACGCTTGACCGGCTATTCACCACCAGTTCTGGCTGGTGTCCTGCTGTATAACGTTAGGGTCTATAGTCCCTGCATCTGCCATTTCGAAATCTTGCATGAATTCGTCCCACTCTGCCCAATTTATGGTATCATCGATGTCATTAACAATTAACGAAGACAAACTGTCCGGGGGCACCCCTTGTTCCAGATTGAGTGTCTGGGCGTAACCAAGCACGGAATTGGGATGGTACGGTAGATCTGCGAGGTTCGGATCCTGAAGAGGGCTGTAGACTTGGAACTGAGGCAAAGGCAGCTGCTGTTGGGGCATTGCGTTTGGTGCCTGTTGCTTGCTGTCGTTCCTTTTCGATTGGGCTTTGCTCATCAGCTTCTTGATCGCTCGCCATAGCACTCCATTCTTCGAGTCAGCAATCCGTGCAGCCCAGTCATCAAAGACGACATCCACTATTGTCCAAGCTCTCTCCACCAATGAGCCCTTATCTTGCACGCAGAGCTCCACCAACACTACTGCTAGAGCGTGCCATTGTACATGGGTATTGAACCACCATTGCCACTTAGCAACAGCAGGCTCTGTGTCCAATAAGTGACTGTACTCGAGATTCTGAACGGCGGCTCTCAGAACAGCCTCTCTGCTCACATGTTGGTGAGAGGTGGATTTACCATGATACATGGGCGGATGATAGATGGCTAGGTGAAACCGTGATACGACCAATCGTACCACTACTAATGTCACCCATTGCAGAGGCTCTTTCGGATCACAGTAAATCACGATCTCATTTTCGAGAAGCTTCTCCAGTTGCTTGATCCGAGAAGTCTTCTCTTCAACGGAGATTGTGGGTTGTGGGTTTACTTCACCTTCTCTCACCGGCATCGTGAAACCCACCGCGTCCCAAAGGAGGCGTATGGCGGCGTTCCAGACGATGTGCGAGGCTCGAATCTTGGTCATATCGGTGAACCCTTTTCTCTCGATGAGTGGTTCCGTACTTTGAGGATCCATGTCGCTATCATTGATGTTCAGAGGTTGTTTGGTGTTGAATGAATCGGACCATATACATGGATCAGAGGCTCGGTCTTCACAACAGCGGATGTCCAGAGTGACGATCTGCCACCATAAACGACGTCGTAGCTCTGTCTGGAAGGGTGAAAGACCAGGCTTGGATCCTTCCCTATGCAAACCGAATGAATGTCCTAACCGCATCGCAACGCTAGTCATGGTCCAGACGAATTGGCTATCATCATTGGTACGTACACTTGCCTGATGATGCCATTAGTCTCCGCCGCTGATACATAGATACATGAGAGGCGGCTAGGAAGACCAATTGAATCGTAGTAATGTAGGTGTGCTATAAGCGAGGTCCACTAGTCGTGCATGTGGATAGAGACTTACAAGAAAAATAACCAACGCTTGAAGGGTCCCTAGTTCTGTGGTATTCAGCAAGTCTGCATTTACCAGCGCTGTTTCAGTGCCGGTTCTATAACGGGCTAGCAGGTGTTCCCTTGCCTCATGGAAATGCTGCGGACATTCCTCCTGCGTCAGAGAAGTAAGCGCACAGTAATACACAGCAAAGAGCATGGCCTCGACGTAGTTGCCATATGGTATTTCGTGAATATTAGAGGAAGCATTCAGGATCAGTTTTTCCAAGCTAGGGATATGTAGCACTTTAAACATGGGATCACAATTTTGGGAATAGAAAGTGCCTAGAAGAGACATATGCTGTGGAGAAGGATGTAATAGTCGCAGATCTTTGGGTGGAGCAGGGGCCGAGCCAAAGAGGACCGAATTGTGACCGTTCCAGCCGTTGGGGGATGATTGTACAGACTCTGGCGTTTCTCCCTGTGTGTCCGCGACGTCCTCCATGGTCTCTTTCAAGCCTTCGACCTACAAGAGAGTCGCTGTCAGTTCTTCTTTTCATTATGTTCCGATATGTAGAAGGCCAGACGAACCTCATTCATCAAACTCTTGAGGAATGCACCCCCCATGAATAGGGTTGATTCGCTCCCTCCATCTTCCTGGCAGTTTTCTCTCTGTGACTTTGGAACGTCTGAATCCTCTGTAGATTCTCGTCTGATGCCAGGCATAGACGGCCTCGCAGATATCCGATCCTCTGCGATCTTATTGCCATGAACATCTTTCCCATCAACCTTTATTCTCTCAATCAATTCCTCCATCCTCGATAGCCTTCGCACGAGCTCATCGTTCGCCGCCTTTGAGTTACCACTCTTCTTTTTCGGATGTCTCACACGCTCGGGAAAGACGCAGGCGAGACCTGAGCGCGAGCATGGTGAGCAGGGATGGACTTTATCGCATTTGATCTTTCTCTGGCGGCAATGGGTGCAGCTGAGGGAGTGCTGCTTTGCGTCGGCGGAGTGGTTGGAGCTCGATTCCAGGGTCGATAAACTTCCATGGCCTTGGGATTGAACTTGTGCCATGACTGGAAGGACGATGAACCCTGGGACCTAACAGCGTTGCGGACATGTTGTGTCTGATATAGGACGGCAGGCAGCAAGTCTGGTACGCACACAAATCAGGTAAAGCGCCAATGAACGTACTCGTACTCCGTGTTTTGTCTTGAATGCGACTTGCGACTACGATTTCCGTCTTCAACTCTTGATTATAGTCAATTGGGCCATTCTTAGCCACACGATATGTTGATGTATCCTTTTTCTGCGCGGCTATCATTGCGACTGTCTGTTTGCTGAATTGCTGATTTTCTACTCATAATCTAGCCTTAGGGTTACACCACCGTAATCTGTATTCCGTTCCCATAGGTATTTCACGTTGATGGACCGTCATGGATGACTAGACCACACGTCCGAAGCAAGCGCATAGACTTAGCTCTCGATCTTTCGCAGAGCTGACTCAAAAAGATCAAGATCCACGCTCATTACCACAACATTCACTTCGGACGAACAAGGCGGTTCTAAGTGACTTCATCTACGACTACATACAATAGGGGGTTAGATTATTCTGTCGTTTGGTACACTTTGATTGCCGTATGCGTTCCAGTTAGTGTATTCGGAACAGTATCTTATATGCACGGGATTTATGGAATTGATAGAGTATGCGCATATTCCTTGGAGGTATTGGAGAAACGATCGTGCATCTCAAAACCCAAGGCTTCCTGCGCAGCTGCAAACGATTGTGGACAATACCTCAATTCTAGAAGCTCGACATAATTCCTAAAGACCGACATGCCAGTCGATTCAGGATTCTAGCGCACCTAAGATCCTGTATAGTTCCGAATACCCATATCCAAGTAACATCCTATGAAACATCCATTCAACCGCTCCTCTAGATCATCAAATTAGAGATTCGTATTTGTCCAGCCCAGACTTCTGCCCTGTCTGACTCAGCTCAGCCGGTGGCTGCATCGTATTATTGCTATTGAGGACTTTGGCCGTCCCAAAGTATCCACTATTCTGTGATTGCAATCCCGGTCGCTGCTGAGCAGTCGTTGGCGGAGGAGGAAGAGAGAAATTCGAAAACGGCGTCACCACTGGTGGTTGAGGCGAAGGTATGGAGAACTGCTGCGGCTGCTGGAACGAGGGTTGGGCAGAGTAGGATGACCACCCGGTAGTGCCTATCGAAGGCTTCATTGGCTGCATCATTGTAGGCTGCATGGGAGCGAAGGAGCCCAAAGTATTGGCAGGGGGTTGAGTGTAGGGGCTCGCGATCGTGGAAGCACTCGGACTCAATGCAGCAAAGGCGCTGAGCGATTGATCTGGCGTGATGGTGCGAGATTGGGGTGCTATTGGGTTCATCACCCCAGACATCGAATTGGGTTCATGTTGAGCTCTAGGCGATGCAGATGACCATGAAAAGCTTGGAATCTCTGCTGGCTTGCTGTTTTGTGCCTGCGGTCTCGTTGCTGCACCCAACATGTCCGGATTCATTCCATTCGCGGCACCTTTTCCCAGGACAAGCCGTTCAAAGTCATCTTTGCCAACGTCTTCGCTGCCATTATCGAAGAACCCGTTAGTGGATCCAACATTCATTAGGTCATTTGATCTTGCATCAATTTTGTTTGTATCGGAGCTGGACAGGTCCCGTAGCTTTCTGATTTGCTCGGACTCAATTCTAGAAGAAAGCTGCTTGATCAAAGCCATGAAATCTTGGAATTGTTGCAGATTGAGGAGCGGTCCCAAGCTGAAGCTCCAGAGAATGGGGATGCCCTCCATCGCCAAGAATTCAGCATCGGCTATCCTACCAACTTGTCTAAAAACGGCGAGAGCGGCCATCATGACTGCTGGCTCTTTGGTCTTCATGGCCTTTAGCAGTGGAACGATCTTTTCTTGGATAGTGAATTTATCGAGGATGGCGTTGCTACTCGGTTTCGTCTTCTTCGAGCCTGTCATAGCTCCGTCAAGACCATCGCTGCTGTCGGCTTCGTCGGCTGAGGACCCGCCGCATAGAATGACGAAGGCTTCCAGTCCTCTGACTTTGATACCCAGGCTAGAGGTTTTGCTGAAGACTGCAGCGACAATTGGAAACACCTCGTTTTTGATGGTAGTAAAGTCCAAGATTGCCAGTACAGTCGGAAGGCAACCAAGAGCCTTGTCCACAATTGAATGAGTGGGTGACTCCAATCCAAGCTGCAAGATCGGCAATATATCGGTCTTGAAGTCTTTCCCGTTGCAGTTTTCTCCGATGAGACTCATGTTCTCGAGGACCACGACCAGTCCTGCCTCCTTAGCCGTTTCCCGTTCAGGCTGACCAGGTTTTACATTATTGGTCAGAAAAGTGTCGCGTAGCTGCGGTAGTATTCTTTCCGTCATCGCTCTCTTACCTGATGGAAGTATCCCAATAACCTTGAAGACATTTTGTAAGATCAGAGAGAGCAATTCCTTGTCTTTCGTTTCCTCAAGGAGCGCAGGTAAAACCTTCTTTTCCAGCACAGATATTGGGAATTGATCAAGTATCTTAGGGAGCCCGCGCATGAACTGAGACTTCTCGTTGGGCGTCTTCGCTGGCAAAGCGTCCAGAAATTTGATAGATGAAACAAGGATGTTGTCAAAGAAGGACGACTGTTGGAACTCCCGAGCATTCATGCGTTGCGCTGGCCTTCGGGTTATCAACCGGGGAAGAACACCAGACTTGATGTCGTTCGGCAGCGGTCTTGATGACAGAAAGTTATTGCTTGTTGAAGGCGTTGTAGATGAGGAGTTGAAAAGCTTCTTATAAGTAGAGAGGTTTGAATTAGCTTTCAGGGGAGATGCGTGGGGCGAATTGTAAAGCGCGAGAAGCAGAAGTCCCAAAGAATACATATCAGCAGACGACGAAATGTTGCTATCCAGGACGAAATCGGGTGATGTAAAGTCAAGGTCCAACTGTATAGAGCGCGGTAGCCGAGGATCGTGGTAAAGGGCTTCTGAGAGAGATATTGGAGGTAACGTTGATTGTGAACTGGAAGTATCTGGAGGACCAGCGAACCCTAAACCGGCTATTTTCCAGTCTGATTTGACATTGATAAAAATCGAGTCAGGCGTCAAATTGCCATGTACTAAGCCAGCAGACTCATGCAAAAATTCAAGACCTTGAGCAACTTGCAGTAGCCCTTTCTGGATCTCCAACTCATCGATCTCGAGCTCTCGTCTCCGCCTTTGCCCGTCCGTTTCCTCGACAACATATCGGCTTGGCCTACCAGCACCTCCGCCGGCTCTTTCCTCATCGTCTTTTTCTTGTAGCAAGCCGGCAAGAGAAGCTGTCGCTGGCTCTGTGGCAAACATCAATCCACCACTTCGAGTGTCCTCGATGGGCTCCGCAAGCTCGAGGATACAAGGATGCCGTAATCTGGCCAAGAGATTGGACTCCTTTTTGATACGTGCTATCACCTCATCGTGTAGTTTTCTCAGGGAAGCACCTCCCGATCGACTACTCAGTCCTCCCGAATGGGGATCTAGGGATTTGCGGTCGAAAACAAAGACCGAGACTGCTTTTCCCGTGGACTTCTTCTTTGCATCGTACACCTTCCATGCTCCAGATATTGATGTGGGGGTGGTTGATATGGTGTAATTAGCTGTGATATTCGAGTTGAAGGCCTTCAAGGCAGAGGTGAACATTGTAACAACTAATCGCCCAAGGAGGGCAAGGTATTTCGAGATAGATGCCTAGTCTGACGACCTTCATTAATCGACCATACCCTAACATGTACAATGACCAAGTTGGCGATACTCCTTCCGGGCGTCAAGGGATATTTTCTGCTCGAATCCCAAAATGAAGCTCCATACGGCATGAACCAAGAACGCTCCCAAGCTTCAAGAGTCACAAGAGACGGAGCAGCATTGTATGGAATTGGCCTACTTGTATTCGGTAAGGATGCGGCTCTGGGCGGAAGTCCTGTCCGTAGGAGGATTTCGACGGCACGTGACGGCACGAGGGCTCGAAATGATTATTCCGACATCGCAGCGCCCTACAACTCGCATTTTGAATCCCAACTTATCACAACTCAACTGCGGAAGCCAGTGTGAGAACGAGGAGTTTATTCCGTGTCGCAATGGGTCGGAATACTGCTCTCAAAGCTTCGCGACCACTGTGGTCTATTTCCAATGCTTCATTGGTTACGAAAAGAGTCTCGCCATGGCGGTGTCGGAGATGCTACAGCATACAGTCACAAGAGGAGGAGCTCACCAGGCTGCCAGATATAAACCCAAAACTGCTAGCAATATCCAAGACTACTACACCCAAACAGGTGGTTCCTCCGGAGCAGCTCGTTTTCGGGCGGACATTCACAGGCAAGCGAGAATTCATGGCCCAACGCCAATGCTTGCCTCTGCTAATAAGGGCGCGCCTACAGACCACATGATTGCGATAGAATGGACAGCCGTCGACGGCTGGCGAAGCCCACGCATAATGCCCTACCAAAACCTCTCCCTTGATCCCGCGACCTGCGTGTTCCACTACGCCTTCGAATGCTTCGAAGGCATGAAAGCGTACAAGGACGCCCAAGGACGAGTGCGCCTTTTCCGCCCAAGCATGAACATGGCACGGTTCAACAGATCGTCCGCTCGAATCGCACTGCCCAACTTCTCTCCCAATGCCATGATTGAATTGATTTCGAAGTTTTGTTCAATGGAGGAACGATTCATTCCCGCCGCGAAAGGCTATTCCCTATATCTTCGTCCCACAATGATTGGTACACAGCAAACGATTGGCATTGGTCCTCCTGGATCTGCTCTCTTGTTTGTGATCGCCTCACCCGTAGGACCATACTACCCCACCGGCTTCAAAGCGGTCTCACTCGAAGCAACGGATTACGCTGTCCGCGCATGGCCAGGTGGTGTGGGTAACATGAAACTCGGGGCGAACTATGCACCGTGTATAGTACCCCAGCTGCAAGCGGCAAAGCGAGGATTCCAACAGAATCTGTGGCTCTTCGGAGAAGAGGAATATGTGACCGAGGTTGGAACGATGAATTTCTTCGCGGCCGTGAAGGATAAGAAGACCGGGAAAAAGACACTTATGACAGCGCCACTGGACGGCACGATACTGGAGGGAGTTATTCGGGATTCGGTACTCGATCTTGTGCGGGAGAGGTTGGTACCTGAGGGATGGGACGTCAAGGAGCAGAAATTCACGATGGGAGATCTAGCCAGTGCTGCGGATGAAGGCAGATTGATCGAGGCGTTCGGGACGGGGACCGCTGCGGTAGTGAGCCCGGTCCGAAGGATCAGCTGGAAGGGGAGAATGGTGGAATGCGGATTAAAGGAGGAAGAGGAAGCCGGGGAAGTCGCGAAGCGGATGAAGGCCTGGATTGAAGGGATTCAGTATGGAGACGAGGACCATCCATGGAGCGTGAAGATATGAATTCGAAGACTCAATGTTGGAGTCTGGTCGATCCGTCATCTTGTTGGGTAATACTATCGTTTCATGAAAGCGTTCTTATACAGCCACAGCTAACGCAATGGATACCCCATGATGTTTTTCGAAGACCAGACTCGCACGTCTCCCGAACTGTGTGTGCGTTGTCGGCACTTCTTCATTCCACCCTTTGAGGGGATGGTGGAACACCTGTCATAATCGGTAGGCTTTGTCTTCTCCTCATTCACCAGCCCTCGAATCCCACGCTAGCAGCATGCCGCGAGGGGTATCGAGCCGTTGACTTGCGACGGTACTCTGGAAGCCAAAGCGACGCCGCCTCTCTGCAGCGAAGGGGGGCTTTGAGTCTCGTGCATGAGATGTGGCTGGAAACCCATGAAGGGGCCGAGCTTTAGAGAGGAAGCTCCACGCCACGGGATGGTTTGGGCTTGAAGCACAGTTTCGTCCGGGTCGTTTTCGCTCCAATCTTCTTCCGCTTGGCAAACAGCTTCCGGCGCAAGCCCTCATGTCAGGGCCTTCTCATTCTAATAACCCTTTACAGAGCTGGTTCAAAGCTTTGATGATCCTTTTGGTCTCTCTAGAATCTTGGTTTGGTTCTTGTAATTCTTGGCCAGTTGCCTTACAGCTAAATCGAGCATAACGTCTTCCGAGCCCCCTGGTATTCTTGCACCAGGTACTTCGCGGTATATCCCTAATTCATTAGTCTAACCAACATATTTTTCTGCTGCACTAGAGGACTTACGTTCGACAATCTCTCCCTTTCCGGTCCGCGTAAAGCCATTACCTCCAAACAAGAGTACTGCGCACCTGGCACACTCATCCAGCACCATTCCCGCCTGCGCTTTCGCCAATGCCGTCATACCACCCAGCTCCACATCAGCGTCTTGTTTTTTCAGCTTTGTCATTTGGTAAACGAATTGCTCCATCCAAGCCCACTGACTCTCCAACAATGCTCCAGCTTTGGCAAGTCTATGCCTTACGACACCCTGTTCCATTAGTGCCTTCCCAAATGCTTCTCGTTGCAAGCAGTACTCAAAAGCAGCGCTCAACGCTACTCTGGCTTGGCGGGTAGCGCCGATGGCAATGGTGAGTCGCTCGTGGTTAAAGTTCGTCATGATGTACTTCATGCCTTGACCTTCTATGCCAATGAGATTAGAGAGAGGTACTCTGACATCGGAGAGCTCGATGAATGTGGTGCCGGAGGTCAATTGGCCGCTGACTTTGATAGGCCGCATGCTGACACCGGGGTAGTCGAGGAGGGGGACAACAAGGAAGGATAGACCTGAAGGTCCTGGACCGGATGTTCGCACAGCCATTGTAGAATACTGAGACCAGATCCCGTTGGTGATCCTAGAACACTGTCAACATGGTATGCAAAGCGCTCTCTTCGACGGATAATGACCATTTCTTTGTCCCATTGATGACATAGAATTTGCCATCCTCTGTTTTCTCAGCCGTAGTCTCAATATTTGCGACATCACTTCCTGCTCCAGGCTCGGTAATGGCGAGACAAGTCCTCTGTCTGCCCAACAGCAAGTCGGGCAAAAATCTCTCTTGCAATCCCGGACTCCCATACTTAAGCAATGGGGGAACACCAAACGCCATACCAGTCGTCAGACTTGCTCCAGGCCCCGCCAACCCTGAACGTGACATTTCGTCGCAGAAGATCGCAGTGTGTATGTAATCCCATTCTTCCACTTTCACAACTCCTAGTATATCATGTATACCTAATTTCTTGAGCCAGCTGACTGGTAGAGGAGCGGGCAGGCTCGGAATGAGCATGTTGGCTTTGGCGAAGGCGTCGAAAACGTGTGCGGGAACCATTTCTTCACGCTCCCAGTCCATGGCATATTGAGAAAGGTTGTCCGTGATGAAGGCTCGACATGCTTGTTGCCAGCGCAGGTGAGAGGCGGTGTAGTACGCAGAAGGGAGACCGCAAAGATATGGGGGCTCCGAGAAGGGAATTGGCCTGGACATTGCAACGATTCATGGGTCGCTAAACAGTAAAGTCTTATGTCGCAAGGGGACGGTCGAACTGATCGAGAAACATGCAACTGGTATAGTCAGAGGGTTAACCTCTTTGCATACTTCAAGGAGATGAAAGGATTCCTGTTGGCTGACGCGGGGAGTGGTCCAAAGCTCCGCTGCCGAGGCTCGACTGTCTCGGATCCGAAGCTCCAGCTCTGAACGAACTGCATCAGACCGTCCGCTCTATATAAAACTCACAATCCTCGACTCCCCAGCTCTTATTCCATGGTCCAATAGTCAGGCGGATACCCAATTGCAGGCATACCGACGTGACTTCCAACATCCCCGGTGAAGGGCCCTGCAAGGATATATTCTAATCTGATGTCAGATTGCTGAATGAAGCCCTGGATGTACATCGTCAATGATCAAGCTGGAACCCCGAGCGTTCATCTCTTTACAAACAGTAACGATGATGCAAGTCACCCCTTATCCATTCACAGGCACGCGGCTCGCAGACGAGCTGTAAGACGCAGCGACGTCAATTAAGCTCTTGGGCCGAGATGTACGTTTTAGAATATTAGGTGTGGACGGCCATGTAGAAGATAGTATCCGCTACGATTCGGGACACGGGAGCGACAGACGCTCCGATAGGGAAGCATGGAGTTCGACATAAGGAAGGGAAAACTAAAGTGCGGTGGCGAATCTGATCACTGGATTCAACATGATAGGATGTATAGCGTATATGTGGCAGCTTCACTTATATACAGTTGCTGGCTTTATGCTGGATTCTACAAAATGAATTGACGTTTCGAGTTCGCACCTTCTGCACTCAGAACTCAGGCAAGGGCTGTGTTCCTTGTATGCGAACACCCTCCAGATCCCCTGGTTTCAGCCCCAAAGCCTTCAGGATCGTTGGCGCAACTTGCCTGGTAGAGACTTGTTGATCGTACGATGCTTTGCGAAGCTTAGGACTGCTCACGAAGCAAGCGACCTTCCTGTCATCATTGCTGAGGCCTCCATGCTCTGCAATCTTCTTGTTTGAGGTCGTGTAGATGACGCCAAGCTGGGGACGAATGATGATGTCTGGCACCGCAGGATCTTTCAGAGGATTGCCATAGCCCTGGTCGGTTAGACTGTCTCCATAAATGATGTCTTCAATCTGAAGAGGGCCGCGAGCAGCATTCAGGTTCTTAACGGCCGTGTTCAGAGTGGATTGGTCCTCCAGGAAGATCAAAGCGATATCGTCAGTGGTAGCGAAGGAGACTTTAACACCAGTCGACGAGGATACCAACTTTGGATCGATCTTTCGGAATAGCTTTGGATCAATTGGTGCTTGGCCGTGCTTGGAAGCCACAACTATCAAGGTATCTTCGTAGATACCTTTGGACTTGAGGGCTGCAACTATCTTCCCGAAAGAGGAATCTACGAAGTCAAGTGCTTTCAAGAGATCTGGGGTGAATGCTAGAGAGCCGTTCTGGTAACCCTTGGTTTTTTGACCAACAGAAACAGCTTGGAAATTTCCACCAAAAAGAGCTGGGGTGGTCGTAAGACCAGGAGCTTGGACTTCGGCGTGTTCTGGTGTTTTGCCATCAATCCACTTCAAAAAGGCGTCGACATGGAGCTGATCATACGCGATAGTGGCATCGACAGTGTTGGCAACGGCGGCAATTTCAGGAAAGTAGCCTACTGTGAGGCCCTTTCCAGAAGGACCACGGACAAGATCGTAAGCTGGATGTTTGTCGGCATATGCGGTCTGCTTCCCGCTGGCTTGCACAAGTTCCCAGATGGTATTAACCCGGAGGCGTTGATGCGGGTAAACCTGTTGGCATTTGCCATTGATAATGGCCTGGGGAAGATTTTCAGGGTCGATACCACCGGAGAAGAGCTCGGAGGAGTTGTAATCCTTGCTCTCGTCGTAAGCGACTGATAACTGTCAGCAAACCCAACTCAGCTCATGTGTGTCAAATGGTACTGACCTTCCGCTCCCGGATTCCCAGAACAGCGAGTCTTTGATACGGAAAATGGGTCATAGAAGCTGCGATCGTACGTATCATCATACCAGACGCCTGTCGTTCTTGGGCTTGCGCCGGTGAATTGATTCAAACTGCCGGGAAATGAATCGGAAGGCGCCGAGGTGAACGCATTGGTGTATTGGTACCCGTGCTCCAATAGCTCCGCAATATTAGATTTAGGGCGCTGTGCCACATACTTGCCGACATCACTCGAGTGGAGGCCATCAACGCTGAAGACGGCAACATGTTTGAACGAGCCTGGGTCAACGTTCCATGCCGAGACAGTAGTGGCAGCTCCAACAACAGCAGCGAGGCAAAGGTTTTGAAACATCATATTTTCAGGAGATGACAAACAAAGATGCTGAAAAGATTCCACCCAGATGGCCAAGGACGAAGCTCTTTAATATACCCATCGTGCTTCTCGCGCGACGCCACTGACATGGGGTTTGGTGTCTTTACTGGTGACTGGGAGCACTTGCAGTCACCATCAGTGATTTTCCAAGCACGTTCCTACAATTCACACTTATGCACCTTCCTCAATTAGCGAAGCTGCTTCGTAGGAGCCTCAGAACAATAACAGGCGACCATTGGAGTAAGCACGTGTCAACCCACGCTAAGACGGCCGATCGATCGTGACTCGGCCGAAGCCCTTCCTGAGCTCAGGGACGGTATTGAATCTGTGATACGTGAGCTGTGTAGCGTAATATAATCCTGTCTGCCTTGCAGGCAAAGAATCGCAATGCTAAGGGTTTGGGGTTATAAACCTAAGCGACAGCCCGTCCGCCACAGCGAAGTTCGTTCGACGACCATCAACGTGTATCTGAAGCTGGGCCATGATTGGGTGGTTCAACTCATGGAGATATGCATCTTTTTGATCTATCAGCACTACCTTAATCATTGCAGATCTGATGAGATCGTTAGCTTGGGCTCTTAGCGGCGGGGGATCGAGGTGACATGAATATTGAACTCAAGGAAGCCCAAAATTCCCGTCCCTAACTATCATCAAGTGTGTCCATGAAGGTCATCGACCTCACCTCCTGTCCGTTCGTGAAGTGATTGTCTATCGTATTCGCGCCTTCGTCGTCATGGGTCTTGAAGCAAATCCGATTTCTATATGGAATTACAGCGTGACACGGGGATTGCTCGAGCCAGCTGTTCCTCAATAAATAACAATACGGGATGGTGACCTCCTGCTTCAGCTTTTTCATATACCCAACTGCGGAGAAAGTAATTGGTTTGATTTGTGTGGTCGCTCTGACGTCAATCTCGGCTTTTCTATGCGTTGTCCTGCTAGAACAGCCAAAGGGCATGATACTTAAAACCTCGATTCCAACAAATTGCATCAATGATGGAAGCTTGCCTAGCATTTCATTGGGACAGAAGCGAACGAGGTTTTACTGAGTCTATATCGATGTGAAGATCTCTGGGCAATTAGGAAATGGGAATAATATAGCTAGTTGCACGTACTTCACCTGTTGCTGAGGTACACTGTGTAGATGTGGTCGCTAGGCGACTAATCTTCCCTGAACGAGCAATCGCTGCTGGTGAGAATCAAGTGTAAGGGGTCACGCAGAGATAGCGTTCGTAGGCGGGCGAAAGCAGCCAAGATTGCTTCTGGTCATTGAGGTGAATCACAGGAAGGTAATGTGAATTTATCTGGGTCTTTGAGATATTGTTTGCTTTCGGTACGCCATGGGAGAGGGAGAATATGGCTTCCACAACATCTACCTGAGTAAGTTCGTTCCTGTCTGCGGTATGGCAAAAGAGGGGACTCGTAGGACTACAATGAGCATGTCCGAAATTAGACCAAAGATTGGTATCCAGACTGCCACTTTCACATCGTACGATACATTCATACATACTGCTCTTCCCCAACCCCGATTCAATTCATACACCTCCTATGTCAGTGGCCGATTGCTCCAATCCGCACCAATTGTGCGAGGACGACTACACTTCAGCCTTCAATTGCGAGTGATATAGCAAGTCATGTACTCGAAACAGAATCCAATATTACATGGACTAGATTCACCATGCTCATTTGATATTGCGTTCCAATGTTTCAACCTTCATCGGCGAAATCTAAAGGTTCATCGAGCAATTAGGTCAACGAGCATCCAGGATCACTCTCTTGTAGATAATCCACTTGATTTGGATGAGTTTTGGAGTAGCTTGTCAGATGATCGAAGTACGTAAGTACTTATACCTATACGAAATTCAAGAGGAGGAAGTAGAAGGGTTCACCCCGTTCTGGTCCAACCCTAAGCGGCTAGCGGACCGGATCTATCGAAACTCCGTACTCCTGGGTCTAGCTCCAGGGTACCCTTGGGCCTAATAATATTCGTTTCTATAAGTCTCTAACCAGCCTTATTATATTAATTATAGTACCGTAAGAATTATTAGGCCTAAGGTGCTCTACATTATTTATTACGAAAACAAGTCGAAAAAGTCGGTCGTTGTGGAACTAGAGGGCGTGGACCAGAAGTAAGTTTGGACCAGAAGGGGGTGAACCCTTCTACGGAACTCTTGGCGCCGGGTAAATATCGGCTACCAATTTATATGGAATCGAAAAAGATTGGTCCCTGCCAGACAAGAGACACTGGTCTTGGGCTCCTCCATAAAGTCATGGCTGTGGAGCAAATAGGGACTGTCTCGAGCCAATCTACGGCTGTCCAACTTCCTGTCTTCGATACGACTGCTTTGTCAAGCTTGACCCAAAGAATAAAGAGTAATCGTGAAAAGCATGGGAGGGGTTCTGCAGTACAGTCCAGCCCCGCAAACTCAAAAGTGAAGAAAGAGAAGAAGAAGGCGGCAAAAACAACATCTCATCTCGAAGTCTCAACGCTGAAGACGGCAGCTAAAGGACGTGAGAGCAAGACGCCAGCAGCAACAGCAAAGCCCAAGACCACTGCGGCGCCGAAGCCTATCCAGGGCAAGAAAAGACTGCACGAGGGACGGCTTAAAGAGCCAGGGAAACAGAAGAACACAGGTAGCGTTAACAGTATCGCGCTTGGGGACAGAGCACCAAGATCTGCGAAAGGCGGAGATTTCGATATCGACGGAGATATGAAAGCCGTTGGTGGCACTGAAGATGATATTGACCTGATCGCGGATGCTCACTCTGGGTCCGAGATTGAAGACTTGGGTGGGAAGTTGGTTGGTAATGATGTACAGAAAGACTTACAGCGATTGATCCGCCAGCTTGGAGTGGACCACATGGCCAAGGATCAGCAGGAAGATACAGCTTCGGAGGAGGGAGTCGAAGGTCACCAGCAAGCGAATGGGGCTAGTGTCATTGGAATGACTGCAATGAAACAGGCGAACACAAACGGCACCCAGCCGGGTAGATCAGCGACCAAACAGTCCGGGAAGGGTGCTTCTTCCTTAGCTTTCCAGCCTCAATCCAATTGGCATGCTGTTGAGCTACCTACGCTTCCTTTACCCACTCAAGAAACCATAGCTCTACCCGTAGAGCTGTCCAATAGCATCTACGGATATGCTAAATCCCTTTTAGATGAAGAGAACAAGCAGTATGCGGGACATAGTCGGTCCACTTCGTCCGCACACCAATTTTACTCTACCATAATGTCAACAGGAACACTTTCGGATAAGATATCTGCTTTAACCCTCTCGGTCCAAGAGTCTCCAGTCCATAACATGAAGGCTCTGGAGAGTCTTGTTGGCCTGGCACGTAAACGTAGCAGAGGTCAGGCGGTCGAAGTCCTTGGAGCGCTGAAAGACCTTTTCGGTCCAGGAAATCTTCTCCCCTCAGATCGTAAGTTGAGACAATTTGTCAGTCAGCCAGCATTATCCGCAATTTTTAGTCCTACAGACTTTCATTGGACGTCAAAGGATACACTGCCAAAGCCCTTGAAACCAGTTCATTTGATTCAATGGGCCTACGAGGATTGGCTGAAGACCACGTACTTTGAAGTACTCAAGATCATTGAGACCTGGTGCAATGATGAGGTAGTCTTTGCAAGAGGTAAGGCAGTAGACTACGTCTGTCAGTTGTTGAGAGACAAACCTGAGCAAGAGTCAAATCTACTGCGTCTGCTAGTTAATAAGCTTGGTGATTCGGACAAGAAGATTGCTTCCAAGACTTCGTTCAATATTCTACAGCTTGAGACTACCCACCCACTCATGAAGCCCACTATCATTGCAGCTATTGAAGCAGACCTCATATTCCGGCCCGGTCAGAGCTTGCACGCAAAGTATTATGCTACAATAACCTTGAACCAGACCGTGCTGAGTGGGAAAGAAGAAGGTGTCGCAAGGAAGTTGCTGGATATCTACTTTAGCATGTTCGTTAAACTACTGGAGAAACCTGACCTGGCGAAGCCTGCTGTGACAGGGGTCAACAACATTACTATCAACAGGAAAGGTGAGGTACAGGGTGGTGGTGGAGCTGGGGGCAAGAAAGCACAGAAAAAGCTCGAGGAAAAGGAAAAGGCTACAAGCGTCGACGAGGATCTTCGAGAAAAGATGCTTTCAGCTGTGCTCACTGGGGTCAATCGTGCAATGCCGTTTACCAATACCAATGACGAGTCATTCGAGAAACACTTGGATACCCTTTTCAAAGTAACCCATTCCTCGAATTTCAATACCAGCATCCAAGCGCTTATGCTCATACAACAGCTCAACGGCTCTCACCAAGGCTCGGTAGATCGGTTCTATCGGACGTTATACGAATCGCTTCTTGACCCCAGGCTCCTCACGTCTTCGAAGCAAGCACTGTATTTGAATCTGTTGTTTAGAGCGCTCAGATCTGATCTCAACATTAAGCGGATCAAGGCTTTTGCCAAGCGGTTACTACAAGTCGTGGCCATGCACCAGCCATCGTTCACATGCGGAACCCTGTACCTCCTGAGAGAACTCGAAAGCGTCTTCGCCAACCTTGAGGCTTTCATAGATCAGCCCGAAGAAGACGACGATGAGGAAGAGAACTTCAAGGACGTGCAAGAAGTCACAACCAACGGAACAGGAAATTCGCAAATACCTCGCTCCGTCCCAATTTCCCAAACAGAAAGGTCACAGAAATACGACGGTCGTAAGCGCGACCCTGAATACAGCAACGCGGATCACTCCTCCCTCTGGGAACTCACCCCCTTCCTCACCCACTACCACCCCTCCGTATCCCTCTTCGCCACCCGCCTCCTGACCCACACCCCCATGCCTCCCAAACCCGACCTCTCCCTCAACACCCTCATCCACTTCCTCGACCGCTTCGTCTACCGCAACCCGAAGACCACCCACACCCCCAAAGGCGCCAGCATCATGCAACCCATGGCCCACGGCGGCGGCGGCGACTCCAGCGCCCTCCTCGTATCCGCCTACTCGGACAAGGAGAGGGGCAGAGCGCCGCTGAACTCGGAGACGTTTTGGAAGATGGAAAGTGGGATGGTTAATGCTGACGAGGTGTTTTTCCACAAGTATTTCAGTACGCTGGGACGGGGGAGGGAGAGGGCGCAGAGGAGGAAGAGTAAGGCGGAGGGGAAGAAGGAAGATGCAGGGGGCAGCGATAGCGAAGGTGGGAGCGCCGCGGGGGACGAAGACGAGATTTGGAAGGCGCTGGTTGAGAGTCGACCTGAATTGGACGAGGGGAGCGATGGTGGTATCTTCAGCGATGACGACGATCATTCCGAGATGGACGATAGCGATGATGATGATGAGGGCGCGCTGTTGGATCTTGACGATGGAACGGATCTTGACGATGGAACGAACGACGATGACGCACCGCTCAATAGCGACGAAGAAGATGTACCGACCGACCTTGACGCAGCAGCAGCCTTCGAGGATGAAGTGCAGACGGGCAAGAGCAAGAATAAGAGCAAGAGCAAAGGTAAGAAGCCGGAAGAGGAGGAAGAGACGCGAGGAAAGAAGCGAAGACGGATGAAATCTCTGCCGACGTTTGCGATGGCGGAGGAGTATGCGGAGATGTTGGGGGATGGGGATGGGGATGAGGATGGATGAGGATGGATGAGGATGGGCGAGGATGAATATGTCAAGGTAGGTAGATGGATCGTATGGTGATTGTTTGTTATGAGAACGACTGGGGTAGATATTTTTGGAGAGTAAAGGTATAGAGATCGCTCCTTACCGAGCCATCGCCATCGCTTCCCATATCAACAATCATGTACTCCACATACATGACTCCGTTAAACTATCAACCAAACCCTCCCGCCCGGTCAGAACATCACAAGAGTCTCTTCAAAAAGCACTCAATCTCACTCCTCCCAAGCCAAATCATCATCAACACCCTGCCCCCCCTCCACCTTCCCCTCCTCCCCCTCCTCCACCCTCTCCCCCCCCTCAACAACCATCCCAACCCCCTTAACAGGATGCAACAGCACCCCCGGCAAACACATCCTCCCCTCCCCCGCCACCTCCTCCTGTTCCCCACCGTCATTATCGACTTTATACCCCAACCACCTTCTCCACAGATTCGGCGCAAACCCCGCATCGTAAAACCAGGTCGTGCCCTTGAAATTGTGTTCGCGGCCCCCATACACGCTCGTGCGCGCGCCGCCGGACGCCCCGTTGCGGCCGCCGTTCATGACGCCCGCGAGGTATTGCGGAGGCCAGCGGCGGTCGATGAAGACGGGGTGGGGGGCGTAGACGGCTTTGTAGCCATGGTGGAGGGAGATGGAGGCGGGCCACATTTCCGTGAACATGTGGTGGCGCGCGAGGACGGTTTCGCGGTGCATGGTGCGGAGGAGGCGGCGGGAGAGGCGGGAGGAGGTGCCGATTGTGGCGCGACGGGGGGGGAGCGCTCGGGTGGTGTTGTAGCCGGTCACGTCGGAGACGTAGAACCATGTCGTGCCGTCGGGGTCGAAAAGGGGGCTGAAGGTTATGAAGTCGGCTTCTTCGCCGACGCCCCAGGTGTATTTGTCTTTTTCGTAGGAGGTGGGCGGGATGGGGTCGTAGTAGTCTGCGGTGAGCATGTCTTCGGGGCCTCCGGGACCCCAGACTGGCTTGTCGCTTTTGCCTTGTGGGGAGCTGGGGATGTCTGCAGCAGCGCCGGCTTTCAATCCAGACCAGATGTTGTTGGGGTTGTCGGTTCCCATCTCCGTCTGCACACGGATCATCTGTTTGAAATCTTCCCAGGAGCCGTGCACGGACGGGAGATAGAATCGACCGTTGCGCTCCCACAGACCCTTGCGAGGCTGACTTTTGGTCCACTGTCTGACTCGGTCGAAGAGGTGATACCATTGGCCTGTGTACCGTACATCCATCTCCCAATTCCATACGTACTCGTACTCGGGGTGTTGATGTGAGAAATACTGCAGGGCCATATATTGGCTTCGATAGACCCCATGGACGGGAAGGTCTCGGAAGAAACTCTCTTCGAGACCGCCATAGATGAGGCCCATCTGTCTCTCGCTCCATAAGCTACCCATACCACGAAACTCTTCGGGGAGCGAATTCTCGAGCACTCGATCATAGATTTGTTGCTCGGCCCAGATAGGGACGTTGTCGTCCTTGACGTGTATGAGAAAGTGAATCGTGTACTCCCCACCGGACAGGAGCGAGAGTTCTGCGATCATGGACCGCAGATAGATGATGTCTTCCACACCATAAACATGATCCCACCATGTACGAATCACAATGGCAGTACGCGGGAGAAGAGTCTTCTCCACCTTACCTTCACTCCCAATATCAATTTCACTTGCCGTGGCAGTGATGTTGTCTCGCTTCTTCAGACTCACCATATTGGGTACCGCTCGTGGTCCATCCTTACTCAACTCCCCAGAGCTACCCCCGCGACGCGTGGTCTCGTTCGGAGGGGATGGAAATCTCAATTGATTCTTGAGCGAGCAAGCTTGTTGTGCCTGTGCCCACCCTACCCTGCGGTAGTCTACCTCCGGAGCGTTGTTTGGTCCTTCCCACATGTCGTCTGCACCTTCTCTTTCGCCGCTCAGTCCAGCGCCAGTACCACCCCTCCTTACCGAGTAGCCAAAACCATAGGGCCCCAGTCTTCCGAATCTCTCAAAGCAGATATCGTTGCGCAAGCCAAGGACATCGTGAGATCCCATGACAGCATCTGGTTGTCCTTGGGGTAGACCCTCGAAATACCGGACTTGAGGTATTCGCACATGGCCTTCGACGTCCAGATAGCACTCTTGCTTCTCAGCATACTCTGAGGTGTAAGTCGACGATTGATAGTCTGGGTAAGGATTAAAGGGGTTACTCTGTGGGATGGGGGTTTGCGCTCGTGCTGCAATTGAGCCATTGGTTGGGATTGGTGTCGGCTCTTGATCACTTGGGTACTCTGGTATGATCTCGCTCTTGGGCCTCAGAGACCTTACACCACCGAAGTACCTGGTCAAGAATGGAAAGTCTTCCCACAAGGGTGGCTTCGGCGGACCTTTATTTACCAGCCCCAGTTCAAGCTGCTTTGACGAAGTCCAGCTTGCTCTGATTAGACTGATAACGAAGATGACTAGAGTTGTGAAGAGTGCCAAACAAAGATATCTGGTGGTCTTCTTGCTTGGTGGTTTGTAGGATTCGATGCGGCCTTTTCTTTTCGACCGAGGCTTTCGTAGCATTGGCTGATAGGATCCCGATGTTTCACGGGATGAATTAGAGTATGATGATGGAATGTCATGGCGGTCATAGGCAAGGGAGGAGTCTGAAACTTCGTCGTCGTCTTTCTCAAGATCTTTGGAAGTTCCCATATCGTAACGATCCTCCTCATAGAGGTCGTGATTCGAGCGGTGTTGTTTACCCATGACAGATCAGTGATGAAGGATACAATGCCTCTCAATATCATGTATCAATGGCTACCGGTGGGTCGCTCCCATGTAGGTCATCCTTGTGGGCAGTTTGATGTCATGTCGCGTGGACGAATCTTCGGAAAGTCAATAAAGGATTGTTGACTAGGCGACTATCGCGCTAAGTCATAGCCTTGGAAAGCACTGGTAATATTCTACAACAAGATCATGTTCGCATTTCAACCGGTTGGTCTGTCACCCCTTTTTCCATTCATATCCGAGTCTAGGTTGGCTTCATCGGCTCGGTCGATTCGTCGATTCACCTTTGTCGCAAGGCGCCCGCTGTGACCAGCGAGTGGCCTTCTTCCGATCGTCCAAGTGACAGCCATCCTAAGGAACGCTTCCTTTTGCGTGGCCCTGCAGCCTTGGACCAGGTACCATGGTACTTCTGCACGAGCTGTGGGCGTCTAAAGCGCTTGATGCCTTTCCGCCGTTGAAGGATGCTTTCCGCTGAGACTTCAGCCATCTTTGAGAAGGAGGTTCCAGTCAGAAAGCCACCAGAATGCGATACTATGGGATACTATGGTATGGTCAGGCAAGACTCGAGGCCTCAGTGTGAGTCGGCAGTGTGGCTCCTTCCGGTCTGGCAATCTCCCGCTGCTTTGGGCTAAACAGGTCTGGTATAAGGTACCCCTCCTATCTTGGCTGGCCTGGGTCCGCACACATCGAGATCTTCATGCTGAGACCTAAGTGGATACCGTGGACTGCAGGCCATGGGGGACTTTTGCTCTTGTTGTGACTCTTGGATCCCGATCTGGCCAATATTGGGCGCATGAAGCGAGCAGTCTGCGCTGCCTCGATCTGCCAATGTCCTCACTCCTTCTGTTTGTTCTGCCTGTTGAATGTGCATTTGTATCTTCACTGCTTGGTATGGTGCGGAAGACACAGATTCTAGCAAGGCAGCCGAAATCGGCATCATTCGAGCAGTGGTGTCTGTGCGTTCCTGCAGCAAGGTATCATGCCGGTCAACGCTTTCAGGCAGTTGTGCGTGCATCTGGACCAAAGAGCGGTGATAGTGATTGTCCAGTGCTGAAGACGCCACTAAGAACTAAGAACTATCAGCTATCAACTTCACCCCTTGCCGGTCTCGCATTATTCAATCTAAGGTAATATTCTAATCCAAGGCTGGTGCTGGGCCTGGTGGGGCCCAGCTCCGCTTCAGTCACTTTTCATTCACGGAATGCCTTCCGATTGCTCTGATGTCACATGCCAATCCCTTCACTCTTCCTGCTCACCAGTCTCCTTCAACATCAATTTCTCTCCCTCTCCCTCTCCCTCTCTTCTCTCTTCTCTCTTCTCTCTTCTCTCCCCACAACCGACCCATTGTCTCTTCCATGCACAGTAATCAGCCTGTTCCCTGCGACGACCACATAATCTACTCTCATTCAGAATCCTATACTCTGTTCTACAGCTCCCGCTTCACGCATCGTGATTTGGTCTCGGTAAAGTGCATGGAAGACTCTATGAAACATCAACACCTGCCTGCTCATCAACAAGATCGTTTCCCTACGAAGACCTACTTCAAACCAGTTCGTCAGGTACCATTGATGGGCCCTTGAATGAATGCTCTTTTCACCTTGATTGAGATACTCCTTTCCAATCATTGAGTTTGCCTGCTCATCGTGTAAACAAGGATAGAAAGTACTCTGGCACAGGTCAAGAATGGCAGCTTCTCGCTCGCGCAAAGTCTCATCGACCTGGATGTTAACGTTGTTCTCTAGGTATCAATCAGTCCACTCTCCCAATTAGGTCTTGCTCACCATGGCAGCCGTCTACGAATCTACCCATGATGAATTCTCCAACATCCTCATCACTCAATCTTCTCCAAAGCTCGCCTACTTGCTCTACTCCAGCATCTTACTCTCCATCCTTCTTCCCGCCTATCGCATCATCTTCAAAGACTATCACGCATTCTTAGCCCTGGGACCCGGCGGCACCCCGAGTACCTTCTATGGCTACCTGCGTGTCACCTACCTGCGTTTCTTCACACTCCGAGATCCATTTCAGCCTCCTTCTCTTGCTCTCCCCATGTACCCTCAGCGCGGCTACTTGCGAACTCTTCCCCATCGTCTAGGATTTCGCCCTGTGGTGGCTGGGATCGCACCTCATCGTCAGCTGAACCAAAAGCCCGGACCCCTACTGCATCACGCTCTTCGTGCCGCTTTTCACAACCTGACGGATGAATTCCCGTCTCTCATCCGAGAAGGCAACTCTTGCTTTGAGAAGCACGGTCTTGCCCTCTTCTTGTCTGCATTTGCTCACGAGCATCCTGCGGATACCCCACATCCAACGGTCAGCCATCTCAACCCAACCTGCCAAGATACTGGAGAAATTTGCCATTTACATGCCACGGTAAGCCTCTCTTATCAAGGGTTGCTGGAAACATCTCATTCTACGGAAAACTCTGCTTTCATGTCAATAACCTTTTACGAACGTTGATCATGAGATTCAATCTCAAACCGTGTCCCAAGTCCCCTCAATTTGCTTTTCTTACCCTTACTGCCCAAGCACCCAAGATAGTTACTTCTGCCGTCCCCACCGCCAGCACAACTTTCAAGCCATCCAGCCAATACTAATCATTTATGTATTCCGCCTCTACAGGATTCTAGTATGCATCTCACTCTCCACCCGCTCGACGCAGTAAGCCACAACGATCCCATCTTCCGCAATGTCGCTGCTGACGAAGTCAAAGGCACAAGTCATCGGCTCTGGATGGGGCGAGCGCCATCCGCTTGCAGGCTGCTCTATCCACGGCAAACATCTTTTGCCTTCAGGGTTCGTGATGGTATATGCCCCACGCGAGGAGAGCGACGTCGCTACGGTCATGGAGATTGTCAAAGCGGGAGGCTGGTGGGTCGGAGGCGTGGATCTGGGAGCCGGGAAGGCTGAGGAATGAGGGAGTGTGAAAGGGGATCGACTGGAGAGTCGAATCCTAGCCAGGATGGGGCTCATAGCTTGACTAATATAGCAGTAGCAGATGACTGACGCTCGACGGGAAAGATGAACAGACTGGCGTACTATATGCTGCGTTCTTTGCTTGAGGAGCAATCAAGCGGATTGCTTCGAAAACTATACCAAAGCGGGGACTTGCGGAGTTTTAAAAAGGAGCTGAAATGGCGATATCGCTCAACACAAAACAAAACAAATTAAAGTCAAAATAGCTTAAAGCAAATAACACGTATTCCAATTCGATACATCATTTTCATCATCAAGGTTCTCGGTGAACCATAATCGGTGGATGACATTCTCTACCACTTTCCCAATGTCCACTCTTCCCCATCCATGTGCATCTCCACCTCCACTTTCTCTTCCACTTTCTCTTTCACATCACATCACCCCCATCCTCCCCCTTCCCCAAGACATTCCATCCAGCCTACCATCCTACCCTAATTCACCTCTCGAATACACACTATCCCTTGATTTCAAACCTCAATCCTCTATCCTCAATCCTCTATCCTCAATCCTCGATCCTCAATCCTCGATCCTCCAAATGCCACATGCCAGATAACACTCTACCTTACTCCAGTATTCTACCCATCAAACCGGCATCAATCTATCTGGGTATATTTAGAAATTGGGGATGGCGCTGAAGTGTATATATATATATATATATCGTCAGTCTGTGGAGCCCACCTTTTTCTTATTTCTTATTCTCAGGGGAGAAGGGAAGAGAAGGGAAGAGGAGAGAAGAGGAGAGGAGATGTTTATTTATGTTAGGGTCTAGGGTCCTGAGGGGATCTGGGGAGATGGGGAGAGGGGGAGATGGGTAGGGGGGTAGGGGAGTGGGTAGGTGGTATTGAAAAAACCCCACAATAAATGCTTTCAGAACTTCTTCAAGATACGTATGTAGGTAGGTAGTTATGGATGAGAGATGGGAGATCATGCAAGTGAGAAAAGAAAGATTGGAGCGAAATGAATGTTACTATGTATATGTATGCCTGGTAAATAATGATATCGCATGTCACTTAGCCATGCTAAATGCTAAATTCTAGAGTGGGTATACCTGTCGTTGAAGACGACGCCGTCGCAATGCCTGTGCAGGTTTTCAATTCATCATCACGCCAGCTGATACTTCGTTTTCGTGATGCCGATTCTCACGTGAGCAGTGTAGGGTGTTGAGACCTCTTTTCTTGCCGCCGTGCCGTTGTCTTTACCTCGTATGTCCATTTGTACTGCGACCATTACTACTCCTCCGCCCATCTCCGCTCTCTCAGTGGCATCTTTTTTCCTTCTCTCGCACGGCTGCCGTCCTGTTCCGCTCTCCACGCCCAATATTCTCCCAGCCTGATTTCGGCGTACGAGGCGTAGTCGAAGTCTATTTGCGAGATGGTGGCTTGTATGAGAGCCCAGATGCCCCAGTAAAGGCCTGGGATGCCACGAAATGCCTCGACCTCTTCGAACAAGCGGTCGACACTCTTGCGTTGCTCGGTCTTGGTCCATGTGGTGGCGTAATGGGATATGTATTCGTCGATAAAGGCACGACGCGTGGAGCGGGTTGGGAGAGCGCTGTGGTCGCAATCGAAGCCGCCCCATTCGGCGAAGTGGTTGGCTATGTCGAAAGCGGCCGGGGAAGGGACGGCGTATTCGTAGTCGATAAAGGCGATGGTCTCGGCGTTGGAATCTTTGTCGACGGTTGGACGAGGCTGAATGATGACATTCCCACTGAGGAGGTCGGTATGGCCGAAGACCAACTAGACGGGTGTGTCAGTGACCGATCCGGGTATGAGAGCTTTTCTTGGCGTACTGGCTGCTTCCCAAGCCCTGGCGTATCTCCCAATTCGGATACCGTACGCTCCAGTTCCTTCTGCAGTACTGCCTTTCGGTTTGTCTCAGGCTCGTTGGTAGTCGGTAGTGCAAATACCCATTTCTGCATGATGGTCCAAACGTTTGGGACTGGTAAATTAGGAGTGATTGCGTTTATAGATTCAAGGGAAGGAAGTGACTTTGGCAAAGGCGAATTGGCGAGCGGGATAGGAGGCTCAACGTCCTGAAGAAGGGCCGTTCGTTCCGCCGACGTTATAGGCAGAACCGAATGCCAATGCGCCAATTTTCTCGCAACTCCTCGCCAGACTGGCGCTCTTCTTAGATCTTCTGGAGTGCATACGCGACCTCGAATGAACTTGTAGATCAGGCCATTGTTGAAACGAGCGAGCAGGGGAGGGGCAAGCTTGTGCTGGGCGAGAAGAGAGTGAGATGTTGCCTCCTCTGATGGGTAGTCAGTATTTTCCGGTTGGCAAGATTGCGATAGGATGGTGGCCTAGAATGGGCTGTGGAACCCACTCTCACGATCGATGAGCACTTCGGTCCCCTTTCCATAGGCCCGGAGCAGTACCGCTTCATTATCTGTCTGCTCGTCGGTGATACCAGGGCGTCGTTTCACAGCCTTCAACAGCTGCATCATCAATGTTAGTATTGTGCATAGGCTTCACTACGCGCGGGCAACGCAGGTGCGAAGAGACGTACAGTATTGGTAATCCCGTCGGTGAAGCGGATGAATTCGATTGGGCCTTCCCCGTGCTCCCATTCCGGAAGAATCGTCAAGATCAGACGTAGGGCAGAAGATTGAGAGTCGGCATTGTTGTAGGAAAGCGGAATATGACGAAGGGTCTGGGAATTGCCAGGATTATTCACAAACATATCTCAGAGAGGAGCAAGGTCATTCCAGTGTAGATGCCCCACAACTTCACGTATCACGGAAGTACCAGGCCCCTTCGTTTGAGGTGGCAACGGACGACGCTGCGGTCGGGATGGGCCGTTGAGTGTAGAGGCTCTCATAAGAAGCTGTGATGTTCCGAGTTGCACCTGCGTCGAGGCCGCGAGACATAGTCAGGAACTTGGGTAGGCACGACTATTTTGATCCTGTTAGGATGCAGTACTCACTCCGGTATTGGATGACAACTGGATAACAACAAGGATGGTGCAGCCTCTTCGTAGATACGTTACATATACTCTATGCTAGCCATCCCGCTGTGTGTAGAGTGTTGTACGTACCCTCGCTTAGGTAGGCACGTAGGCGGTCCCTGGCGTGGTCGCTGTCGTTGAAAGGGATCTACTAATCGGCGCCCCGCCCCTAGTCGCTACTAGGAGCGTAAAGTAGCGACTAGGGGTGGGGCGCCGATTACTCGTACCTTATGTAACTCCCGAGACTAACTTTTAGTGTCTTGGGCCTTCGCCAGGAGGAACACTACGCCGGAATACAGTCGGTATTTCTGAAAGCCTGCTCATGAGTTATCAAATTTACATGAAATATACATTAGACTAGACTAGCGTGTATGTAAAAGAAACATCGGGCTACCTGTCCTCTTATTGGTGCGCATGTCCTTTTCTATGGACAAGGGTTTCGCAGCCACCTTACCTGATCGTGACACCAAAGCCGGTCGCCAATCATCCTACCCCACACATCTATACGGTACCTTACACGATCTGACGTTCGTGGCGTTGGTGCCACTAGAATATTTGCAGGTGGAACGTGGAGACAGCTTCGACCAGATATGTACTACTAGTAAGTCCAAGAGATCAGCTACCCGTTCCAATGATGTCTCCCCTTGCGCCGTCCGTGCCTGGAAGATACTACCTAGCTTGGCCTACGCCGTCTTGCATCAGTACCTCACTCAATGTGCTCCAATATCCTGACTAGGTAATTGACTACTTTCCCCAATTTGTACCTTCTTTCTGTCCAGATCCATTGCTCTTTTCGCCTCGAAAGAATCCGTCTCCCATATTCTCGAACCCTTGTATCAACATCTACGTCTCCATGGCCCACTCAACTGCTGCCGAACCCTACCTACTCTTGCGGTGGTAGTACATCCCAGTATCTAAATATTCAACGGGCTTTATCCCTCAATTCCCACTTCCCGCCTCTCCATTGCAACGGGTGCTTGAGGACGGACCCCTCCCACCTTCGTCGCAATGGGTAGTGAGACATACTCTCCTTACGCAGTAGCGGAGAGTGAACCGGTAGCATGGAAACCGGGAGAAGAAATGGCTGCCGCTGCGTTCATTGGTGCCGCCATTTATATAGTGATTGACCTCAATGTGGGCATTTTTCGCATATTTAAAAAACGCCGGGGTCTCTACTATTGGTCGATGCAACTCGGGACACTTTTCTGCCTCGTGGATGCGCTTGGGGTAATACTCAAATTCCTGGCGCCGAATACCAAACATATCTGGGGTCTCTATACTGCTCTACTTCTCTGCGGCTGGACAGTCTATGCGCCAGCTCAACTTCTCGTACTATACTCCCGATTACATCTTGTGAACGATAATCACAAAACACAGCGATGGGTCTTCTATATGATCATCTCAACATTCTTCTTTCTCATTATTCCAACTTGGGTTGTTGTTTGGCCAGCGTACGATCCCGATCCGAAGGTATCATCTCTTTGGTCCCCACGTGACGCTATCGTGGAAAGGTGTGCTCATGCTTCCATGTTTCTGCTCTTCGTCGTGTAACTGATTAGGGGCTAGATACAACCAGATCGGATTTACCCTTGTCGAGTGCGTGATCAGCGGAATATATATATGGTCATTGCTGGGTCTTTTGAACCTCAAGTCCAGTGTCCGACAGCGCCGCGTAATGCTCGATCTTATCTACGTTAACATTATTATATTGTCTCTGGACTTTCTCGTTGTCATCCTTCTTTATCTTAACCGAACCGTACGTAGTCCTTGGTGTTGTCCACGTCCGATGGCGTTGGAGTTTTGAGATGCAGAAAGCCGATACTGACCCATATTTATGCAGGGCAGCTCGCATCCCATACAGATATTCAGCTACGCTGTGAAATTACAGCTAGAATTTGTTGTGCTGAACCAGCTCATGGCCGTTGCTGCTCGAGGGCTTCAAAGAGAGAACTTCGAAGAAAGGCGGTACCACCACGGCTCTGCAGCTGATGCTTTCTCCGCTGAATGTCGTGAGTGGGATAAGAAACAAAACATTGCAGTTCCAAATGAACCTCGAGGCAATCAGCAAGAAAACCAAGATTTAGCTCAGCCAAACGGCTCTTTTCAGATTACACTTCCCTCGCCTGTATTATCGAGAGAGCACCAGACAACCTCAACATCTATCGCTGAGAGCGGATCCAAACAAACAAAATCGCACCCGCTAGCGCCAAAGGGCACAGCTAGGGACGGAAGTTACGACCATGGAACACGGGATCGATGTGGTTCCCATACCGAACCAGATCGTCCTTTGGAAGGCTTCTTCGATGATACCGACGCCGCCAGTTACGATGATCCTGATTTGATCCGTCATAAACCTAGTGAGGCATTCTCTGGCGAAACATTAGGCTCTCGTGAGGATGAGACGCGTGAAAAAAGTTCTCACCCTTACCCTCGACGGGCAAGAGAGGCGAAGGAACAGACCATACGATCACTGCGTCTCTCACGCAGGGATCATGGTCAGCAGCAGCGGAAACATGACGATCAGCAGGATGGCAGCGAGCTAGAGAGGACCGAGACGAGAGTGAAAATCAAACGGCGTATTCCCAAGAACGGTAGACACAGCAAACCTGACGAAGATGAGGAGGAAGAGACTGGTGTACATATGTGGGAAAATCGGAAGGGATCACTGGTGTTGGAAGTTCCATGGTTCAAGTCCAAGACTGAGCCATAGGAGAACACGAGCAACTTTGTATATATCAGAGTAAACGACGTTGTATATATTCACAGCTAGAAGCTTGACCTAGCGATAAATGTATCTGTTGCGTTGAGGATATTAGGTTCAAGGTGCACATCAAGAATCAGCGTAGACCCTCAGAGAGAATGGAATATGGAGCAGATTTTATCCTGATATACTACACGTCAGGCTTGCTATCAAGACAAAGTTCATTGTTTCCAAATATCATGGGCATAGCAATTCAGGAGAAGGGCCAGAGGCCAATCTTCAAAGACGTTTACGTTGCAACTCATCTGATATCCTTACGTTGTTGATGAATTGCTGTTTCCGCGGACGACATCCTCAGTCGCTCAGGATGGATTAGCTTGACAGCTAAAGGAGTTCTAGGCATTGCCCAAGACGCCAAGCATTCGTTATCAAGCCTTATCTGAAGGAACATCAACATCCACACCCAATCGAGCCGCTATTCCTTCGGTTGTACAAGTCCGACAAACATGGGGTTTATCTTTCTGCCGAAGATGGCGCAGGATGGATGGGTGAAGATCTATCGGTATTCGAATCTCCACTCTGCAATGTCGCGATCCGACACCTCCTTACACAACAAAGCTCTGCTGGTTTCAAGGCATGCCGCCAGACCCCGAGCAGGCAACGGAGCGTACCAAGCTTCTCTACCACGTCGCCAACGACAGGCGGCTGAGTGCTGTACTGCAGGAGGATGAGGCTCAGTCTATTATAGGCTCATACGTGAGCAAAGATGAACAAGCTCTTGCCTCCGCACCCGTCGGAGAACGTCTACCGTACAACGACTATACAACCATAGATTGGCTTCATGATCTGGTAAAATTCCTGGACGCTGTGGCTGTATACTGTCTGATATTACGCAGGTCAAAGACTCCTATCGTCTCCGTTCGATTCATGCTAGGAAAGGCATCAAATATCGCCTCCTTTCTACCTTCGATACCTGCTCAGGCTGGGTCGCCGCTGCACTTATTGGCATTCTCACTGCCTGCGTTGCCTTCCTCGTAGATGTGGCAGAAGCTACCGTAAGCGATTGGAAGCTGGGATACTGCTCTTCCAATCTATTCTCGAATAGAGAGACGTGCTGTACGGACAAACAGCCATTGGGCGTTCGAAATGTGAACCTGGGAGAAGGGTGCGAGTCATGGCACATGTGGACAGATAGTTGGTACGGGGCCTTTAGCATTTTCGTAGCTTTCGCCCTGGCCTACGGAATCATCAGTTCCTCCATCACCATGTTGACCAGGTCCAACCTGCCTGCTGCAGCTCCTGGTCATGGCGACAAGCACCATCAACCAGCGACGGGGAGTGAACAAACGATTACGGGAAAGAGCATATATCTGGCAGCTGGTTCCGGCATCCCAGAGATCAAAACAATCCTATCAGGCTTCGTCATTCCTCATTTTCTCGACCTCAAGGTCCTTTTAGTCAAAGCTGTCGGTGCAGTCTTTGCGGTCGCCACAGGGATGTGTTTGGGAAAGGAAGGTCCATTCGTGCACATTTCGACCTGTGTAGCATATTTAGTCGGAAGCTGCTTTCCAAAATATCGAGAGAATGGACGAAAGATGCGAGAGCTCCTGAGTGCTGGCTGCTCTTCGGGGTTGTCGGTCGCATTCGGTGCCCCAATAGGGGGAGTTTTGTTCAGCTACGAGGTATGAATTTTCGAAGCGACCATTGATAGATCACTGAGACTTCTGTAGGAGATCAGTACATACTTCCCGCGCAAGGTCCTCTGGCGAGCCTTTTTTTGCTCCCTTTGGGCTGCAGCAATCCTCAAAGCTCTCAATCCCACCGGTACCGGTAAGCTTGCGCTCTACGAGACCAAGTATGGGACGTCTTACTCTGCAATCCACTACCTGGTGTTCGTACTTCTTGGCATAGCAGGGGGTTTGTGGGGTGGTCTTTTCTGCAAATGCAACTTCCTCTGGTCGAAAAGCTTTCGAAGATTCAAAATAATCAAGGACTATCCAGTCTTCGAAGTCTTTCTTGTCGTCCTCGCCACTGGTTTGCTCCAGTATCCGAATCCCATGACCCGCGAACCCGGCGACAAGATCATCAGAAACCTCCTTCAAGACTGCCGCGGCATGAAGGATTCGTGGATCTGCCGAAACGAGGCGTCAGATTCTCGCGCTGAGTATATCGGATGGTTGGTGTACGGCACGCTCGTCAAGCTCGTGTTGACGACTATCACATTCGGATGCAAAGTGCCTTCGGGTATCATCATTCCCGCTCTTGATGCTGGAGCATTCTTTGGCCGACTAGTGGGCCAGGCAATACCTGGTATCTCCCCAGGCATTTTCGCCATGGTTGGGGCTGCTGCTTTCCTAGCGGGTGTCTCCCGTATGACCATATCTCTTTGTGTGATCATGTTCGAGCTCACCGGCGAGCTCGAATACATCGTTCCGCATATGATTGCCATCCTAGTCGCCAAATGGGTAGCTGATGCCCTCGAAAAAGAGGGCGTCTATGACCTCGCCCAAACCGTGCTGGGACACCCGTTCCTGGATTTGGATCACGCGATGGTACTTGTTCAGTCGGAGAAAGCGCTTGTGGAAGAGCTCGTCCCTCCAAAGCAGACAATGGACGACATCACCGTCCACATACCCAAAGACAACATGGTCTCGCGCCATCTCCTCGAAGAAAAGCTCGAGAAACTCAAAGAACGCGGCCTCCTCGACGCCGGCCTCGTCCTCGTTCAAGACGGCATGCTCCAAGGCTACCTTGCGCAAGGCGAGTTGGACTTCGGTCTCACCGAGCTGGGCGAGGTCTGGGACAGCAGTTGCAAGATACGGCTGTTGGGACACGCCGAGGAAGGCGAATTCGATCTGACGAGCTTTGTGGATCGGACGCCGTTGAGCATTTGCGCGAAGGCGCCGATGGAGTATGCGGTCGAGATGTTTGGGAAGTTGGGTCTGAGACATCTGTGTGTGGTTGAGGAGGGGAGTGGGAAATTGGTCGGGGTCATTATTAAGAAAAGGCTTGTGGTTTGGTTGGAGGGATTGAAGCATCATTGAATGACTTTTTTTGGATAGTTTGGACTCTATATTCTGAGAACATTGAGAAACGCATCAACGTAGCACTAAAACACCTCCGACGAATAATGAGTGTAGAGGATGAAAGCGTGCCATCAACCCATAAATTTCTCCTTCCAACGGAAAACTCGAGGCTACCTTCGCCCGCCAGACGGGCAGCAACAACCGTCTTTTAGCCTTGCTCTTTGATTAATCTATATAGTACTGTGACTATTTAAGGTTTGGTTGGCTGTCGTTGCGCCAAGCAATGTACATCACGTGATCTAATTTCCCCGGGAACTTTTCTTTCCAGCATTGCTTATAGCATGGCTACAGCATAGCAGTCCCTATAGCATAGCTACTAATTCCCTACAGCATGGCTATAGCATGGGTACAGCAGTCCCTACAGCATGGGGTACAGCATGGGTACAGCAGTCCCTACAACATGGGGTACAGCATGGGTACAGCATGGGGACAGCATTGGGGTACAGCATGGGGTACAGCATGGATACAGCATGGCCTACAGCATGGCTACAGCATGGCTACAGCATTAGCTACAGCAGTCCCTACAGCATAGCTACAGCATGGCCTACAGCATGGCTACAGCATGGCTACAGCATTAGCTACAGCAGTCCCTACAGCATAGCTACAGCATGGGTACAGTATGGGTACAGCAGTCCCTACAGCATGGGTACAGCATGGGGACAGCAGTCCCTGCAGCATGGGTACAGCATGGGGACAGCAGTCCCTGCAGCATGGGGTACAGCATGGGGTACAGCATGGGGACAGCATGGGGACAGCATTGGCTACAGCATGGGTATAGCATGGGTACAGTATGGGGACAGCATGGGGACAGCATTGGCTACAGCATAGGTACAGCATGGGTACAGCAGTCCCTACAGCATGGGTACAGCATGGGTACAGCATGGGTACAGCAGTCCCTACAGCATGGGTACAGCATGGGGACAGCAGTCCCTACAGCATGGGGTACAGTATGGGGTACAGCATGGGGACAGCATGGGGACAGCATTGGCTACAGCATGGGTACAGTATGGGTACAGCAGTCCCTACAGCATGGGGTATAGTATGGGGTACAGCACCCCTAGAATTATAGATCTTAGCGGGTTTTTAGGGAGCTTAGCCCCTAGAGTAGTTAGGTTTCTAGGGAGTCCCTAGCTTAATTACTAATCTCGCACCGAGATGGCGACCCTCTAGTTCATACATACGCAATCACACTCAGGAGCCATGGTAAGAATACGAGTCCATATACTCGATTCGTTCTCGTTCTTTACCTTCTCATACACGCTGCCTGTTTCCACAATGAATATTTCCGCGACAGGTAAGTCTTTCAGGCTCCGTGGTATCAGTAGCTACCATTCACAGTTTCGGTGGAGAGGACATCGCGGATCTGAATACTGATAATTTTTCGAAACTTAACCTGGCGTGGTAATCATGCAAGTCGATGATGGCGAGAAATGTTCAACTCCGATCCAAGATCCCTCGCTGTTCCAAACGGAACATAGTATAAGATCATGTAAAGTGGAGTATTCCTTGGATCTAAATGCAGCCTCTTGCGGGTGACACAAAAGCAGGTCAGATCTTTATACCGAGAGCTCTCACCAACATTAAGGTCAGACGGAATATAAGGGAACTTTTGCTGGAAAAGAGGCTTTGAGGGAGCCTATTCTCCTTAGCGACGCCAAGCTCTCCCCACGCTATTCTAGATAGAATTAGTAGATGCGGATGATTTCCGCGTAGCACTACATGCTTGGAAGAAATTCTTTGATATAAAGGCAGCTGTCATGGCACAGCAGGACAGCTCTAAAAAGCGCAAAGCTGTCACTCGCGACTCTCCGCAGGCTGACCAGGTCGTATTGAGCGATGGTGGGGAGGATTTCGCAAGTACGCTCCTCAATGGCATCCACTTCGACAATGAAGATGGAATAGACACCGAAGAGGAAGACCAAAGCAGCGAGCTTTTCGAAGACGCAAGCGATGGAGGTGAGGAAGTGGAGTCTAGCGATGAGGTCTTCAGCGACGAAGTGCCTACAGATGAGGAGCGTGAGAGCAAGACATCCATGATATCAAATGGGGAAGCAAATTACACAATCGCTGAGGATGCCAACGGTAATCCTCGATACATGTATAATGATATCGATCCAATATACGACTCAGACGACTCAGATGCTCCTGCGACTACGAACACCATAGGTAATATTCCAAGTTCTTTCTATGATACCTACCCTCATATCGGCTACGACATCAACGGAAGGAAGATCGCACGACCAGCGAAGGGAGAGGCCCTGGACGCTTTACTAGACAGCATTGAGGTTCCCAAAGGATGGACAGGCCTCACAGATCCAGCCACTGGAAAGCCTTTAGAGCTGAGCCAGCAGGAGCTGGAAGTGCTCAGGAGGATTCAAATGAACGAAGTGCCGGAGGAAGGTTTTGATCCGTACCCAGCTACGATTGAGTATTTCACAAGCAGAACGGAGATCATGCCATTGAGCGCTGCGCCAGAACCGAAGAGACGATTCGTTCCTTCAAAAACTGAGGCAAAGCGGGTAGCGAAGATTGTACGAGCCATTCGTGAAGGACGAATATTACCGTACAAGCCCACACCACCGGAGGAGGAAGAGGACATCGAAGTCAAAAGGTATGACATATGGGCTAACGAAGCACCCAGGCCGGCCCAACCCATGAACATACCTGCGCCGAAGCTTCCTCCTCCTGGTTATGAAGCAAGCTATCACCCCCCGCCTGAGTATCTACCTGACAAGGACGAAAAGAAAGCTTGGGAGGAGGCAGATGAAGAGGATCGCGACAAAGACTTCCTAGCCGCTGATCACGATGCCCTGAGAAAGGTGCCTGGCTACGACAAATTCGTAAAGGAGAGGTTTGAGCGATGTCTGGATCTCTATCTGGCTCCTCGCGTCCGTAGAAGCAAGCTAAATATCGATCCCGAGTCTCTGCTTCCCAAATTGCCAAGCCCTGAAGAGCTTAGGCCATTCCCTACTACTTGTGCAACGCTCTTTAGGGGACACGAGGGTCGTGTGCGCAGCTTGGCGATAGATCCTTCTGGAACTTTCCTTGCCAGTGGCGGCGACGATGGTACATTGAGATTATGGGAGCTCTTGAGTGGTCGGCAAATCTGGTTTGTCACGTTAGAGAAAGGAGAAGCCGTTAACGCCGTCCGGTGGAGGCCAGGTACGAATGCAATCATCCTTGCTGCTGCAACCGGTGAAGATGTCTACTTGATTGCACCTCCAATATTGGACCCGGAGACCGAGTCCAAAAGTCACGAGCTCATTGACGTAGGCTGGGGATATGCGGCTATTGGGACGAGCGGTAAAGTGAAGAAAGAGCCAGCTACCCAATGGGTCCGTCCTGGGAGTCGTCTCGAAGACAAAGGAGTCCTCGTCAAATTCAGTCTTCGCAAGACGGTCAAGGTGATATCGTGGCACCGTCGTGGGGAGTACTTTAGCACTGTATCTCCACAAGGCCAGTCAAGCTCCGTGGCTATCCAGTAAGTTCTCTTCCATACATTACCACATGGCTACTAGAGAGCGATTTAACCGCGAGTGTTTTACAGTACGCTCTCCAAGCACCTAACTCAGCTTCCTTTCCCGAAGCCCAAGGGCCTGGCACAAGCTGCGATGTTTCATCCATCGAAGCCCGTTTTCTTCGTTGCTACTCAACGCATGATCCGATCCTATGATCTCTCCAAGCAACAACTGCTCAAAATTATCCAGCCGGGTGCGCGGTGGATCTCGTCATTCGATGTCCATCCCGGTGGTGACAATCTCATAGTCGGCTCGTACGATAAGCGCTTACTGTGGCACGATCTGGATCTCTCCGTCCGCCCGTATAAGACTTTGCGATACCATTCGCGTGCCATAAGGCAAGTTAGATATCACCAGGGTGGCTTGCCTTTATTCGCCGATGCCTCAGATGACGGAAGTGTACAAATATTTCACGGAAAAGTAGTGAGCGACATGATGGAGAACGCTACGATTGTACCGCTGAAGGTTCTGAAAGGTCATCAGATTAGAAAAGAATTGGGAGTTCTGGACATTGACTGGCATCCCACTCAGCCATGGATTTGCTCGGCGGGCGCAGACGGGACTTGCCGATTGTGGATGTGATATGATCGCAGAATTGATGATTGGATGATGCTACATACCAGACGTTCACTCCAAATAACGATAATAGTGACTGGATCTCGTCCGTCGGCCAAAGTGGAATGTGCTAGCGCAACGTTGAACAATAGCAAGTGAAATACGCTAAACTCAATTAGGCGCTATTGACCAAACAGACTCTCAATAACAATGTATCAAGATCCTTCCTATTGTCAACAACCGCGCTGTTCACCAGCGCACGGTAAGTATGACTAATCGGTACAAGGGCTGGCCTCATTGGTAGCTGCTGGATTCTATTGAGACAATAGGAAGCAACGTGGCACAGGCGATAACCCTTCGCCTATTTTTCCTATTGACCCATGTTATCTATTGACGCACTCTTCCTATTCTCTGTCTAGCCCCTCTCTTCCTGTGACTTCCGTAACAGTGGACTGTATATTATATTCCACTTTCCCTTCAACATCTCTGCTCTCTGTCAAGCACACACCTTCTCAACACTTTCTGCTTTTCGATCTGTACACAGTCAATCATCCGTACATCACACCAGCAATCACACTCTACCTCTACCACCACACCACATAAGAGATCTATGCCATCCTCCTCCTCCTCCACAAAAATGACAGCCCAAACAACAACAACCACCAACCCCCACCCAACCCTCACAGCAACCCAAGCCCGCGCCCTCCTCCAAGCACTCCTCCACACCACCCCCCCTCCGCCCAACCCCCCTCGACCCAGCACCTCCTCCCTGGCCCCCAAAGCCACCACCACCACCAGACTCCCCCAGCACCCACGTCCTCGACCCCAGCAAATGCAAATGCAAATGCACACCCACACCCAAAACATCACCATCGACGCCTCCACCCGCATCATGGGCCACGCCAACACCATCTATCTCTCCTCCTCCCCCTCGCCAGCCGAGCAAGCTTCCCGCATCTCGGAGATGACACGCGCGGCACTGGCTAGCGTTTCGCAGGGGAGTGTAGCGGTCAATATTATCGTGAATGCGGGCGTTAATGTGATTGGGAGTAAGAATGCGATTGTTGCTGGGGCGGGGGCGAAGGGTGCACAGGTGCTAGCGAGGGGTGGGGCGGAGAGTGGATGTACTTCGTCGACGGGGAATGGAGGGTTGGGGGTGGGGAGGAAGAGGGCAGCTGAGGAACCGGTCGAGGGTGAGGGGAATGCGGCGAAGAAGGTGAGGGTTGATGAGGGATCGATGGGAGTGTAGATGGGTCTTTGGGACAGGGTGGACTGGGCTGGTGTATTGAGTAGAATATAGACATGGGAAGTAACAGGGGAATGGAACATAATGATGGGTGCCTTGCAATGACGCTTTCTCATGCTTGCTTGCTTTCGTTCATCGTATCAATGCTCTTGCTATCGTACATGTGAATAAACCGTTCCTGCTCACATCTGCCATGCTGAGTCTATCGCCTTCCTTCCTTCCTTCTACGCCACGCTATGATATGCTCTGATATCAAATCTACCAAATGTCAATAACCTTGAGTACGGGCTCCCACCTGTGAAAATAACACCGGCGCTCTCATAGACGCATGAGGATACATCGGCTTCAGTGTGATGAATTTCGCCACAATCCATACCTGTCAGTTCGTCAACCTTTCAAACGGTAGCCGTCACGCGAAACGCAAAATGGAACCAGCCATGCGCCGCTTCAGCGCACAACAGGTATATCGGCATGGTGTAAACCCTTCGCCCACGGAGGCAGCCGCTTGTCGCGCTCAAACACAAGCCCACAATTGCTGCATAACGACTGCTACCGCATCAGCATATGATCGAGCGCGGTGAGTGAAGAACAAACAGACATACCCTAGGGCCATTGGGTCCGTCTCGGACGCCCCAAACGGCAGACCCCCACACCTCGCAGTGCGAACATCGCCACGATTGCCTCTCCCAATCATTGAGGCTTCCGGCGCCTCCGCCCCCATAGCCGGCATTCCCCACGTCCGGTGTCGCTCTGGCCACGGGGCTGAGACTGCGAAAGCGCCTCTTCTTCTTGCTGCGCTCGCCTCGACCCATGGCGGGTGTCTCGTCTCCTTGATCGTTGTTATTGGCATGCTGTATCGGCATTCCTCCCGCCATATTGGTCGTGCTCGAGAACCGTGCAGTCTCCCGCCGCATTCGGCGGAGCTGTCGTTCCCGATCCCCTTCCCGTTTTTCCATATCTTCCTTAGATAGCCGTTCGATCTTGGGTTCCCACTCTTGTGCCAGGTGCTCATCGTCATACCGCCACCCCGCCTCGCCGCTAGCGGCAAGGTTGTCGATGTCGGCGCCGTAGCCGTTGAGACCTCCGACCAAACCGCCACTTTCGCAAGCTTCCTTCTTTAGCCGCAGGACAGCTTCGTATATGGCGTGTGCCATCGCGGGCACCCATTCACCAAATAGCCCCATATCGGCGCACGTTTGTTTCGCGAATTGCTCGGCAACACCTACTGGATGGAGCAACGACCATTCGAATTTATCTTGGTAAAGCTTGTTTTGAAGATTTATATTGAGGTTGACGATGCAGCGATAGGTATCATCCGGATCGTTTTCAAGTTTGGGCGTGGTCGTGAGAGCGGGAGAGGCAGTCGCAGTCACCTCGTTTGCTGGAGCGTTTGAGGGCGATCTATGGCCGTTCGCGACGTTTGAGCCATTGGGTTGGGGGGTGCCGGTGCCCGCTAGAGCCGGTGTGGACGACTGGTCCCTTGAGCGGGCGGGCTGGATTGCTTTGACTCCAGTCCCATTGCTGTTGAGCGTATCAGTGGCGTGAAACAAGGGGTGTAATGCCACTCCTGCGTATTCTTCAAGCTGCTCCCTGATTTGCTTGCTCACCTGGGCAGTCAATGCTGCGGGGTTGGGAAGGTCTAAATCATGGATGAGATGTGTTGCGAATTGATCTGGCGTTATCAAGGTTTCGTGGAGGTTCCACAGAAAAATGTCTTTCAGACGATAAGCAGGTACTGGTTCGGGAGCGCGGTAGCATGGTAAGTTTGGGTTGATGTCTGATGTTTGCCATCCTGGTGGAAGAGGAAGGGCAGGATGAGGTGTGTATGAAGGTATGTCAAGGTCGATTCGGATTGGTATCAGGGTCAGAGGAAGTGCTATGGGCGCATGCAGCTGCTTATCGGTTCTGTAAGATTGTAATCAGTCTATGCGTTCATCTATACACCAGTAACCATGCGTCGTACTTCACAGATCTGAGCTTTCCCATCCAGTCTCTCCATATTCCCTGCACCTCAACAGGTGCGTATATCTCTCTTCCTAGCTTGTGCGCAACTCCCTCCTTGTTCGCTTGGTTGGGGTCTTCTCTCTTGCTTCGAAGACCAGTATGCCGCCTCGGTCCTTCACTGTCCTCAAATATATCATCATCGTCGTACTCGTTCTCTGCGTAATTGATAGCGATGGTGCCACGCTTCGTCGTACGTGACAACGGCGCGCTTTGGGCGGATGTTTGGGGTATGACGGGAGTAAGAAGGGCATTTCCATAATTTCGGAGGCGAGGTGCGTAGCTGCTCATAAACGCCTGAGGTGTCATGGTCGCGGCTAAGATGCTTGGTCAGAGGCATAGGGCGACCACGAAAGGTCAACACTGTCGTTTGCTGCGCTGAAGGCTCGACAACCCACTTGATTGGGGTTCTTTGGACGAGAAGGGTCGCTTCTAATTTGTTAGTCAATCTGACAAGGCTTCAGAGTCATTGAAGTGGGTTTGATTTATCAATAATGGTTGGCGCAACGCGAAGATTCAATGTTCAAGCTCGAAGTCTAGGAACGCTAGTCCGTATCGGGCCACTGGCATTTGCAAAGAAATACCATTCGGTATACTGATGACTGATTGTGGCATGTTTACTGCTGATTTGGTTTTCCATGTGGCTTTCCAAATGTTCGTCATCGCTATGCTTCAGTAATCTCAGCTAGTATTAACAATAGCTCCCACTGTTGAGGTTGCCTTTCTATTCAGTTTCCATCTTTCGTTCGTCTGCATCGTTTTCTTTCTCGGCGTACTCTTTAACGCCGTTCACAAATGCCTCCATCGCATCACCATTGCCTAAGGGCACATTACCGCCTTTCTTTATGTAACCTCTGTCCTTGACGGGAATCCTCAACGCCTCGCTGATCGTGGGCAAACCGCCGCTATGCAACGCCGCCGTAAGACTGGCCAAGCTTTGGGAAAATTGAGGTGATCGGAGCACCTTCTGTAGGACTTCCTTCTTCTGATCTAGACTTAGAGCCTCGATAGCTGCCTTTCCGTCTTCCGAATTTGGGTCCACCGAGGATAACCTATCGGCTTTAAGGCTAAGAAGCAGAAGGATGGGCGGAATGTGGGTGAGGAGATCATCGATTGTAGATGCGTTTGCGGAGTCAATAACCGGAATCGTCGTCGATGATGGAAGAAGATCTGGGAGAGTAGTGAAGACTCTGGCCTGTGATTGTTGTGTCTGATTGGTCAAGGCTTGGTTCCCTTCCAGGGACCGGAGTAGGTTTTGCACCGCTGTGGCCGCCTCCTCAGATGGCCCGGTTGCACTAATGCCATTCATCAGCTCTGCCCATGCCTATAGAAAGTAGAACATCTGATTTTGTACCAGGGTATCAGAGAGAGCCTTATTTATGCGGTCGTCTGAATATATGGTATTGAAGGCAAGGTTGGGCAAAAGGCTATTATGCTGCCAGGTGAAGTCTTGAACATTCATATCGTATCCCATAGAACCTTCGTGAAATTGGAATTTAGCTACCTACGCTCTTCCACCGTCTGCGCCCCCCTCCCTTGACTCCTCCCCTTCATTTTCCGGATCTCCCATGAACGGATCGCCGCTGGCAATATTGCCTTGTATATCGCCATGTTCTTCTGGTGCTACATCTTCCATTGAATCATCTCCTTCTTCACCTCCCTGATCATTTCCTATTTCGGCAACCTCCTGCTCCACGTTGACATCGTCCCCTTGAAGGAGCCGATCAACCATCCACCCAATTTTCAAATCACGCTGGCTAAAGTATGCTGGATCTCCATTGGGATCTTGACTCTTTGATTGAAGCCAGAACAGGTGCCGCTGTGTGCTGGACTGGAATTTGAGGACAAAGATTCTGCCGTTGGTATATGACTTTCTGGTGGGATCATACTTCTTGTGGTTATATGGCATGAATTGACCGTCGCCAGCGATCATCACGAGTTTCAGTGATGGCTCGCTCATTGGGGCTGATCGAGGCCTCCAGCAAAAGTTCAAGAGTTCATCTTCTTCGTAAAGATAAATGTAGCCTGGCGTTGGTTGCGGGATGACCTTATGGGGAAATTGGCTGTTCTAGATTGGAGGTTAGTGATGCCGCAGTGGTACTGAGTACTGATGTCCATAGTGGTAGGATCTTAGGGTCCATCGTAAATTGGTCAGAAGGAGGGAGACTCACATCGAGTTCGCAGGCTCCAGCCTTGAAGGTGATGATTGGTGATATCGACATCGTGGCGGATCGATAAAGAAATTGTCTGATGGGGTCAATACGAAGTTGAGGATAAATCAAGAGCAGAAAATTTGATGTAGTTGAGTGGTATTGTTACCGACCTGGAGAGCTTCGAGGGCGAACAACAAGTGCCAAGGCCCGCAGTCGCGTCTCGATGAGGTTAGTCTGCCGCACTCGGTTTCGCTTGTAATCCACAAACTCGCAACTTAACGGCTTCTTGTCTCTCAACCATTCTTCTTCACCACACACTCGCCATGGCGCCGAAACAAGAATCCAGCAAGGCAGAGGTGGAACACAAGACGAAGAAGTTCGGCAAGGCCGAGCGCAAGGTCCCTCACCACACACAAAAGGCCAAGAAGTTCTACCCGGCAGAGGATGAAGCCAAGCCGAAGAAGGTACGTAGAGGTTGATTACGCTTGGATTCCCTTCGCCTGGACATGCTGTGCCATACCACTTCCTTGCCCAGGGAGTGCTGCAAGTGGTTGATGCAGCTGTCCTGCCCAAATGCTATGGCGACCGCCTACTCTCTCAAGCCCTAGCGTCTAAGCTTGCAATACAAGAATATCTACTGATCTACTCCTCATCAGGTCCGAAAGTCGATTCACCCCGCCCGACCCCGTCCTACTCTTCAGCCTGGCAGCGTTCTCATCCTCCTCGCTGGCCGTTTCCGCGGCAAGCGCGTCATACTCCTGAAGCACCTCCCCCAAGGAGTTTTGCTAGTCACCGGCCCATTCAAAGTCAACGGCGTACCATTACGACGAGTCAATGCGAGATATGTCATTGCTACGAGTGCGAAAGTGGAGCTGAAAGGGATTGATGAAAAGGTGGTGGAGAAGGTCGCGGAAGAAGGATACTTCACAAGGGATAAGCCAACACAGAAGCACGGGGAGGAGGAATTCTTCAAGCAGGGCGAGAAGCCCGAGGTTCGTATACCCTCTCTTATGTACCAATTCTTCTTAAAGGCAGCCGATTGGAGCTGACGGGGCGATGGTACAGAAGAAGAAGGTTACGTCTGCCCGCGCAAGTGACCAGAAAGCCGTCGACAAAGCGCTTTTGACGACCATCAAGAAAGAGCCGCATCTCATAGAATATCTCGGTACCACATTCAGTCTACGTAAGGGCGATAGGCCACACGAGATGCAGTGGTAAAGGGACTATGGAGTGATAAGGGTTCCCTGGGGAGTTGAAGATCGATTGTGGAGCATTAGTGGATATGACTTTATCGAAGACATAGAGCGGCCATGGCGGTGCGATGTGCCTGTGCGCTTTTGTACTAAGCTCAAATTACCAATGAAATCAACTCAAACTCATGCGAAGTGTTTCGTCGGATCTCGAGAAGGGTTCATCTTCAGGCTGTATGCAAATGGGCGGCTTGGAAATTCGGACGTCAAAGCAGATTATTTTTATCCTTCAACAACGTCTGCGACAAATGGGACCACGAACGTCTGGTAATGTGTAACCAATTTCGGGGGTATAAACAAACCTCAAAACAGCACCCTCCTCAACTAAAGAGACAGCCATCCATATCCAACAAGCCACCACAAGGCCGGAAAGCATACGTATATACAGCAACATGTTCAGTCAGTCGTCATCTTCGCTCCGTCTCTTGGGCCTGCTCCCATTTTTCCCCTTTTGACTACCTTTCCTTGCAAGACCCCTACCTTTCGGTTTTAGCTTTTCTCCCTCATCTTCGTCGTTGCTTTTATTCTTGCGTGGCCTGCCTGATCTCCTTTTCGGACTTTCCTCGACTTCTCCTCCCGTCGCATCGTCCTCCTCAACATGGTTCCTATTCCTAGTGGCGTTCTTCCTCGGGCTGCCCCTTTTCCTCTTGGGCTGCTCGTCCTCCTCCTCACTTTCTTCCACGGCGTCTGCCACGTCCTCATCCTCGTCCTCGTTGTCTTCCCTATCACGGATCCTCCTTGGCGCTTTTTTCTGTGCTTTCTTGCTCACAGCTCGGGCTCGGCCTTTTGCGTTCTTCCCAACTTTTGTTTCCTCCACTTCATCGCCAATGTCGTCCGCATCATCTGTGCCAAGGCTGGTACCCATAAGAGCATCAGCCAACCCAAAGCAACCGAAGTTGCCATTACCCTCACCCATCAGATGCTTCTCTTGCCTCCGTGCGATACCTCCGAGTATGAAAGCATTCGGTAGCGCGTTATATCCACTGTAGGCAAATGTCTCCTCTAACGATACAAGTATGAGGTAGATTTGGTAAGTCAGAAGGTGGAACCTGAAGAGGATGGCAGGAAGGTACATAGGCAAAAACACATGTAAAAGGTATGGGATGGGGTGGTCGTAGTGCGCAACGAGCGAAAACGGTGCTGATGAGCTGTGCTGCCACGACTCGTGTAAATCCGTCAGGTATGAGCCGTCTGCGTGTAGTGCGTATCTGTGGATTCCATAGGTCGAGATTTCACGCAGCAAGAAGCCAAGGACGACATCCTTGGCAATGCTCCATGGGAAAGGCACACTGGTCGAAACCTTGAGAAGGCTTCGGACATGTAGGACTTTGGTGCAGAGGAGCTCCAGTCCGATTTGGATAGCTACGCCGAGTAAGACATTCCCAATGCTGACCAGCGCGATTTTCCACCATCGACCTTTACCACCGCATTGATCTTCACTCGTTGGCAGTGCGATTTCGCCATGCTCTTTGATCTTCGAAGCCAGCTTTGGCGACACGCTGTCGAAAGCCAGGAAACCAAGCGACGGGAGTATATAGAAGAGAAGCCGTATTCCCAACGTCCCAAAGAGCTCAATCTGGATGGGATCATTGGAGCGGATCAAGATGGCCCACGTCATGTAGAAGAATAGTAGGTTGATGGAAGTGCCATAAGAGGAGAAAGCAGGTATGACGAGGAAAGACAAAGCAGGGATAGAGACGATAGCTTTGACAGGGCTGACGACAAGATCGAGAGGATAACGGAGAGCCATCCATGCTTTATCCAGCACGGATGGTTCACGTGTGAAGGGAATGAGGTTTAGGATGGCGCTCATGTCTGTGGTATCATGGTATGTACAGCTGTGCATGGGAAGGTGAACGAATTACAGGGCAAAAGGCAGTATGCGAAATGACTGAGTCCTAGCCTCTCACTAGAATAGACCCAGCTGTCAAATGAACATTGGCGAATGATATTCCTAGCCAGCAGCAGCACTGAGATACCTGCCATCGATGCCACTGGCTGACTCTACTATTCATACTCCGTGAAGTGCACCGAGGTTGCGGTACGCCTATTCTACGTCTGGTGCCGCAGAAGATGTGCAGTAGTTCCCATCAACTGAAGCTCCATCCCTGCAACGTCCTAAGAGTTCCGGAGCCGCTTCCTCTTTGGGGTAGCATACAAAGTACATAGATTTTGGCGCATGTCAATCGACGTTGGCGAAACTCTCCCAGATTGCAGACGGTGTTCTCTGATGGCAATGGCGCCATTGGTGTCGGCTTTGCTCGTTTCAGCGACGGCAGTAGTTCTATCTTAGGCCGCTCTTGGCGCTACAATCGCCTCTGGGCCCACCCTGAACTCCCATACGCAATGTCCATCTCTAATCTCCATTCGCTGAAGATATCAGAAGATCGTGCTGGACTGGGAATCGAAACATCTACACTTAATCTCGATCGAGAGGCAGCTCGGCTGAGGACGCGCTGGCAATCCTTCACCTTACATAGAGCAGTGGTCGCCAGATGAAGACAATTCGCTATTCGTGGCCCATGAGCCCAAACTTTCCCTAACAGCAACAGGCCGCTCTTGCACAAGCCGATGCGCTGACGTGCCGCCCTTCTGTACCTAGGCTCTGAACCACCGGGCCATTCGCCATGTTCGATACATCCAATGGCCCCGTCAGTTCAGACAGAATCTCCGCCAGGACCTCTTCCATCCAGTCTAAGGAAGGAGGCCGGCGCCTCTCTTTGCCGGCTACTGCTCCTCATCACAATGAGAAACGGCGAGACTCAAATCGTGTCCATGTGAAGCCTGCATCCACGGAGGTGATCTCGTCCTTGATAGAAACGCTCTCTGCCATCTCTTCGCCAGTAGAACATCATTTCGACTCCTTGCCCAATCTAGCCGCCTCCCAATCGACGCCTGTATCACCGCACGCATGGCAAACAGAATACCCTAAGATTACCGAACCTACTGTCAGCACTATTCGTCAACGTACTCCGTCAGCGTCGTCCATACTTAGGTCTAGTTTAGATAAGAGCACGCGCAAGAGACCCTACGGAGTGGACGCTGGTTATCTTCTTCACCCTGACCATGCGTCGATGAGAACATCCTCCCCAAAACGCAGTCCCCATGACAAGTCATCAACATTTGGAATCCGGGAGCCAGAGGACCCCTATGATTTGGGTGAGATATACAGCCTCGGGAGCGTCAGTATTGAATCAAAGCCTTGGCTATCTACTACGAGCATCAACTCTACAGGCAGCAATGGCCTCAGGAGTGTTAAGAGCGTCAGAAGTATGAGAAGCCTGAGAAGTCTTGGGGTTAAGAGCTCAAGGGGTTCCTTGTGCTCTAGTGATGAAAGGGTCGTCCCCAAAGCCAAAGGCGGAGTGGAGCGAAAAGCTGAGAGACATGTCATTGAGCATAGCACTCCGCCACAGTCTCCTCCACCAGGTCAATTATCAATTTCGAAACAAGCTACTCGTAGCAGTGTGGCTGTGGAACCTCCCATTGTGCCTAATCGTGCATCTTCTGCACAGTCTGCCGATAGCCCGAGAAGATCTGATTGGTATGCAGAAGACATCTCTGGTGGCCTAGATGACATCAAAGGCCTGCACAGTATACCGAATCAAGACTACATACCTACGAGAGACTCCTCCAAGCGCCACAGCCTTCGCGTGAGCCCCACCAATCAAAAGAGAAGATCTCGACTGTCTGAGCATAGCAGTGTTCTAGAGGCCAAGGTTTCGTCAGTCGAAAACAATCAAGACGCTCTCCACGAAGCTCTCCAGAAAGTGGCCGATGAATCAGGACCAAATACCCAGCCTGAGGTTGCTGAAGATTTGGTCACTCGTAGGATCAAGGAACTCAAAGACCAGAAAATGCAACGGGACCGGTCCTCGATGGAAACTCCCACAGGGTTTCTCTCAATACCCGAGACGCCTGATCGCAGCCTTGTATCTTCACCAGTCCCTACATCTCCGAAGCCAGTCGTCACCCGCAGCCGGGAGGTTGAACAGGAGACTGCGGGGGCTGAGAGCATCAAAGCCGTTGTTTCTGGAGATGCTGAAAACAGTGCTCCTTCTCCAGCCATTGCATCTAAGACGAACCGACATAGCCTGAGTGCGAACAAAAGTATGGAAACGAGAAATCCTGCTGCAATCCTCGAAAATGAAAGCAAGAGAAATTCATATGCCGCACCACAAAGGTCCAACTCCCGCCTTTTGAGGCGCCTCTCTCGGCCTACAAGTCCTACGGCTACAAGAAGACACACAAGGGCGTTCTCGACTTCGGTGAATCCACCGTATCGTGTTAGTCAATATCTATCCGAAATAGAGGATGGCGATTCGATTGATGATGCCGTTGAACGATTCCTATCATCACCTAGGCTCAGCCAAAGAATCAAACACTCGCAGACGGATCGCGTGATAGCTTTCTCCGAAGTAGGAGACCCAAAAGGCTCAGTGGTCTTCTTCTGCGTTGGTATGGGCTTGACGAGGTTTCTCACAGCATTCTACGATGAGTTGGCATTGACCCTGAAGCTTCGGCTGATCACACCAGATCGCCCAGGGGTGGGAGGAAGCGAACCGCACGCAGACGGTTTGGACACGCCATTGGGCTGGCCCGATGATGTGCGAGCGATCTGTGAGCATTTGAAGATCACCAAATTCTCGATCATGGCTCACTCCGCCGGAGCCATTTATGCCTTGGCGACTGCGCTTCGAATGTCTCAGCACATCCGGTGCCGAGTCCATCTGCTCGCGCCATGGATCCCACCATCTCAAATGTCCGTCATTGGAGCTCGACAAGAACACCTGCCTGCAACAACTCTGCCATACTCCCAGCGCATCCTTACCTGGCTTCCCACTACTTTCCTCCGAGCAGCCAATTCGAGCTTTTTGAGCACTACAAGCGCCAGTATCAGCACAAGTCTTCCAAAAAGCCCTCGCCGAAGCAAGAGGAGGGACAGCAGAAGCGTAACTCCGGCTCCCGATCCCGAAAAGGTTGCAACGGATCGTTCTCACGACGCCTCACCCTCACTCAAAGTTCGGGATAGCGAAATCCCTCCAGATGGGGCCAAGGAGAACAGACCTACTCTGATCACCAGAACAACCAATGGAAGTCTGACGACGGCAGAGGAACGGAGTTCGAATTACGAAACCCGCCTTACAGAAGCAATCTGGGAGGCCGCAACGACGGGCACCAACCCTGCCGTCGACCTGCTCGTCTGTCTCGAACGTCGCCAGCCCATCGGATTCCGCTACGTCGACATCACCCGAGCGGTGGTGATACACCACGGTAGCAAAGACAGCCGGGTTCCCGTGGAGAATGTGAGATGGCTCGGCAAGACGATGCGACGATGTGAAGTGCGGGTGCTGGAGGGGGAGGGGCATGGGCTGATGGCCAGCGCGGCCGTGATGGGCAATGTACTGATGGAGATGGCGTCTGAGTGGGACGACTGGAACAGGATAGTTGGGAAGAAGGTGCCGATGGAGAGGAGGGTCACTAATGCGATATGAGATGTTGCCCTCGTTGTATGAGCAGGACGCCCGCGCTTCCTTTGGATTGTTGAGCGCTTCATGATACCCCCGGTCTATCGGCCGCCGTGCTTTTTCAGACTTTGCTATTCCCCTTTCCTTTATATTTTCGAAATCTGAAACGGGGCATTTGGGATTCAGATCTGGCTCCTCGCAAACCATCGCTGGATAGATGGATTTTAGATCTGGCTCCTTGCCCTCGGCTGGATAAATGCAACTT